>ULME01018944.1_pt1 | contig 61077 bp, 66 predicted proteins | sample 1951591 | NCBI WGS metagenome assembly ULME01 (sample SAMEA4835544, study PRJEB28245) | human gut metagenome | biome: gut microbiome; material: fecal sample | place: Denmark | collected 2008
ATAAAGAAAACTAAAAATCATCTTCCAAAAACAAAAGCTTCAGTTAATAATCAGATAGAAAAAGGGGATAAAGTTTCATGGACTAACAATGGAATCCATAGTGACGGGAAAAAACATGTAGAATTTGATTTATGGAATACAAAAAAAGAAGCAATAGGCGATAGAAGTAAAAATGCAAAAAGTATTGTAAAGGTACATAAAGCAAATGAAGGTTATACAGAAAACGTTTTACATAGTAAAGTAAAAGTATTAAAATATGATGAAAAAAGTGGAGCAGTAAAAATTCAATTTTCTGTGTTACCTTTTGCTGGTGATACTCATGGAGCAGGTAACGTTCAACCATTTGAATATTCAGGTTGGATTTCAGCAAAGACTTTTTATAATAGATTTACAGGTTTTGATACTGGTGGATACACTGGAGATTGGAGTTCTTCAGATGGCAAAATTGCTATGTTACATGAAAAAGAATTAGTTCTTAATAAAGAAGATACTGCAAATATGTTAAAAATTGTTGATAGCGTTAGAGAAATAAATGCTCAAAATTTAGATTTATCTTCTTTAATCGCTCAACAAATTATAGATACTTTATATAGTAATATGCAAAGTATCAAAAAAGATTTTGCTCTTCAAAGTCAATTATCTATGAAGCAAGGTGCTTCAAATGATGAATTAACTATAGACCAAAATGTTACTATAAATGCGGACTTCCCTGGAGTATCAAATGCAAAAGAAATTGAAAAAGCATTTAATTCATTAGAAAATATGGCAACTCAAAAAGCATATTCTACTAAAAGAAGATAGCGGATGGCGGCAACCCCGCTTCCGCTGGTTAAAATAAATTAATATTATTATATTAATTTTTATTTTAATCATAGAGAAAAAAAGGAGAATATGTTATGAAGAGAGAAAAAGAAATTAATAATGCAATTCTAAATGCTATTGATATTTTAATTAATAGAAGATTAGAAACAAGTAATTTTAATACAACTATATATGGAATAATAGAAGAAAACATTGAAGGTAATCAATATAAAGTTGCCTATCAAGATTCTTCTATTGTTGCTTATAGTAATACAGATAAAAAATATAAACCCGGTGTTGGTGTTTATGTTTTAATCACAAATGGAGATATAAATGAAACTAAATTTATTTTAGGTTCTACAGAATCTAATTGTTTTCTTGATTAAAGGAGGTAAATATGGAAGTATTTTTAATGATTTTACAAACAATTATATCTATTGTTATACCTGTTGCTATTTCAGTATTAACATATTTTGTAAAAAAATATGTAGATGAAAAAGTTAATAATGAGCAATTAAAGAAAGCAACAGATATTATTGCTACAGCAGTTAATTCAGTTCAACAGACATATGTTGATGATTTAAAAAAGAATGGCGACTTTACTTTAGAGGCTCAAAAGAAAGCATTAGAAAAAGCTAAAAATCAAGCCTTAAATCTAATGAATGATAAAGTGACTTCCGCAATTCAAAATAACTATGGTGATATAGAAAAGTTTGTTATCACTACTATTGAAGGAATTATTGGTAAGCAAAAATAATAAATATAATAGGGATAGTTTAAGACTATCCCTATTTTTTTTATTGCTTGGACTAAATTGTTTTATTTTAACTAATAGAGTTTTATATAAAATAGCGAAAAGTCGAAGGAGGATATTATGTTAGAACTATTAACAACATATTCTATAGCAGAAATACTTATGTTTGTTGTTATGTTAGCTATTGCCATTAAAGAAGTTGTTACTTTTGTAGAATGGGCTGTGACAAAATTAAGACAACTTTTTAAGAAAGGTTTTAATGAAGATAAAGAAAGAGAAAATGTATATGAAAAAATTAGAAAAGAAGATAAAAAAATAGAAGATTTAGCAGCAGAGCAAAAACATATCTGTGAGTATTTAACAATTATTGCTAATAAAGTAGATTTGTTAATTGATTCAGATAAAAATGATATAAAAACGTGGATAACAGAAAAACATCATTATTTTTGCTATGAGAAAAAATGGATTGATGATTACAGTTTGGAAGGGATAGAGAGAAGATATAAAAATTATCGAGATGAACGTGGCAATTCTTATATTGGTAAATTAATGCAGGACTTAAGAGCATTGCCTAATACTCCTCCAACAGAATAATAAAAATTAAAAGAGAAAAAGGAGAAAATAATATGGCTTTTAAAATAAATATTTATCCGCCAATAGTAGATACTTATATGCCTGCTTTTCCTATTATAAATGATAAATTTAATGGAGAGAAACAAAGAGCAACTATTAGAGTATATTTTGGCATTTCTGCCTATAATAGTTATGAACAAATTTCAGATTGTATTCAAGTTACAGTTAGAAATCAATATACTAATCAATCTTTATTAAAAGCAACCAATGGCATAAAAGTATTTACTAGTAAAGATAAAGATAAATTTGGGATTGATGAAACTGTTAGTGGTAATAATAAATATTATATTACATTAACTGAAGAAGACTTTATTAGTCTTGACAATAAAGATGAAAAAAAATTTACAATAAATCAATATATGAAAGCTCAAATTCGTTTCACTAAAAAAGGCGAAGCGACAAATGCAAAAAATATTGGAACTATTGATTGGTTTAATGAACAAATAAATAATTTTTCGGAATGGTCAACCGTTTGTTTATTAAGACCTATTTCACAACCTAGTATTTATATATCAGAATTAAATCAAGAATCTTTAACTGGTGCTTTATCAAGCACTTTTTATGTTTCAAATTTAACTGACTTAAATGGTCAATTGCTTTTTAGAGATAGCCAAGAACAAGAGAAATTAGAGTCTTACCGTATAAGAGCTTATATTGATGATAAAGAAGAAACTTTAATCAGTGATTCTGGTATTCTTTATGCTAATGAATATACTCCTAATGTTTTTAAATATACGTTTAATTATCAATTTAGTGAAGATATGAATTATAGAATTAGGTTTGACTATACTACTATAACTAAATATAAAGAGTCAAAAGATTTTTATATAAAGATAATTACAAGCGGCGGAAACCCGCTTAACGCAATTCTTTCAACGGAAGCTCAGGATGATTTAGGACGTATAAAAATTAATGTAAAACATAAAGAAGATAATATATCGGGATTTATTGGCGTTATAAATTTTAGAAGAACTTCTAGTGAAAGTAATTATACAGTATGGGAAGATGTACATAGAGTATACATATCAGACGGAGTTCCTTTAGATTATACTTGGTATGATTATACAACGAAGAGCGGAGTTTTTTATAGATATGGGGTTCAAAAATTTGATAATTTAGGTAGAAGGGGAGTTTTATTAAAAGAGTTAGATGAAAATGATAACCCTATTTCCGCAATTAATTATTTAGATGATATTTATATAGTTAGAGATGGGAAGATATTATGTTTAAAATATAATTCTTCTATTGATTCTCTTACAAGAAATGTAATGGAATCAGTTACCTCTACTCTTGGTTCAAAGTATCCTTTCATTACAAAGAATGGAGTTGTAAATTATAAAAGTTTTACTTTAAATAGTTTAATATCTTTTTTTAGTGATGAATATGAACTAGTAACTATAGATAAAGAGGGTCATAATACTTTTACAAATGAAAATTTATTTACAACAAAAGATAATATGTATTTTTCTTCTGATATAGTAAAAGAGTATGATAATTTTAATAATATTAAACATATAACTTCTCAAAATAATTATATTTATGAAAGAGATTTTAGAGAAAAAGTATTAGATTTTTTACATGAAGATAATATAAAACTATTCCGTTCAACTCCTGAAGGAAATATGTTAGTTAAATTTACTGAAATTTCTATTACTCCAGAAGAACAATTAGGTAGATTAGTATATAATCTATCTGCCACTGTAACAGAAGTTTCTGATTATTCTCTTGCTAATATTGATAAATATGGAATACAATATATAGGAGACATCACACAAAATGTTATTACAGAAGATTTTGTAGGACAAATTATGGGAACTTTTACAGGAACAACTGAAATAATAGAAGAAGTAAATAATAAACATGCTTATGAAGGAGCATCAGATACAATTAATACTTTTAAAAATTTTAATTGGCTAAAAATTAGATTCGTAAATGAAACAGATGCTCAAACTATTTATACTTCAGAAGATGGACAATTATCTTCTATAAGCACAGATTTTGCTAATGCAAAAGAAGTAGGTAAAGGATATATTATTAACATTAATAATAAAGATATTTTTGTCTCAAAAGATATTCCTTATTATGAAATAGCGGATTTTAATACTCCAGTTACTTCATTATATTTTCCTAAAATTAATCAATTATATAATGAAGCACCAAAAGTTGTAATTGATTATATTGTTACAATGGAGAAGAATATTAGTAATAATCAAATTATTAATAATATTTTTGCTTATAAAGGTATAGGACAAGAAAGAAGAACATTTAGATATAACGAACATATATTGCCTATTTTAAGAAATAAATATCAAGTTAGTTCAAAAAAGTTTTATATTAAGTTATTATCTATTGATAGATTAGGAATAGAGGCGGAAGCTGGTACAGTTTTATATGTCAAAGACTCCGCAGACAACAATAATTATTATAAGCACATTGTTTGGAATAATAATAAACTTGATTTTTATGATGACCAATATGTTATTTTAGATGCTTATTTTGGAGGATTATATCTTCCAAGTAATAAAGTCCATGAAGATGAAAATATTTATAACTTTTTATCAGAAATATCTCAACCTGTTGAATATGGCATTTATAGAATTTCAACTAAATATTTAATAGGAAGTAGTTTTGATAGTATAGAAGATATAAAAAATAGTATTTCTAAAGAAAATTTAGCATTATTAGATAAAAAAGGTCTTGAAAAAGGAACAGACTATCAAGATTTTATTATGACAACAGATACAGAATATGAAAATTATATATATTTGAACGATAAATTTTATTCTTATGATAAAGAAAGTCAAATTGCAAAAGTACCTATTAATGCTTATATTAATTATACTTATGAAACAGAGAAAGGAGAGTATGCAAAAAATGATAAATAATTTTTCTTACTTATCTGATTCTTTGTTTTTACATCAATTGGATTTAGAAAAAATAAAAACAAAGATTATAAAAATTATAGTTTTAACAAAAGAAGAAAGAGCTATTGCGGAAGTAACTGGTAGGGTTACTTCTGGTAGCATTAGTATTGATGGTAACTCTACCGTGAGAAGAACAGCTAGTTTAGAGTTTATTGCGGATACTGTAGACTATGATAGCATGGATTTAAAGCAATTATTTGTTATCAATAGAAAGGTTTCTTTACAAATAGGTATTAAAAATACTTTAAAGAAAGAATATCCGCAATATTCTGATTATGATTATATATGGTTTCCGCAAGGTATTTATGTAATGCAGTCTCCATCTTTTTCTAATAGTGAAGCTGGTTTAACAATATCAATGAATTTACAGGATAAAATGTGTTTATTAAATGGCGATTGTGGAGGCACATTCCCCGCATCTGTATATTTAGATACTTTTGATACTCTTGATGAAAGTGGAGCAATTGTAACAGAACAAATAACAATATATCAATTAATTACTGAATTAGTAAATCATTGGGGTGGAGAGCAATTAAGTAAAATTATTATTGATGGAGTTCCTAAAACTGCAATTATGGGAATGATGTGGAAAGAAAAAAAAGTAGCAATCAATACTTCAACAACGGGTAAAGACAATAATAATAATACACAAGAGAAAAAACAAGGAATTTATTTTGCTCAAAATGATAATCACAATGGTATTTATTATTTGGGTGATACTGTTGAAAAAATAGAAGATGCGCCAACACCGCCTGTTGCAGGATATAGTTTCTCTACTAATGGTTTAGGTAATTTATACTTTTCTGAAGGAGATTATATTGGTGGTTTATATGAAGATTTAGTATACCCTGCAGAAGATGATGCAAATGGATTACAAGCAAATGCAGGAGACTCTATCACTTCAATCTTAGATAAAATAAAAGATACACTTGGCAATTTTGAATATTTTTATGATATAGATGGAAATTTTGTATTTAGAGAAATTCAAAATTACTTAAATACTTCAAAAGCAACGGGAGATTTAAACAAATTATTAAATTTAGAAAAAGATGCTTATTTATCTGAAATAGGCAAAAGCAATGCTACATATGTATTTAATAATCCAGATTTATTTATTTCTTATTCTAATTCTCCGAAATGGGAAAATATAAAGAATGATTTTATAGTATGGGGCGAAGCGAAAGGTATAGATGGAACTGCTACTCAAATACGTTATCATTTAGCTATTGATACAATTCCCGCAAATTGGAGTAACCATAAATATAATAATTTTGTTTATGATAAAACAAATAATAGATTATTGGTTAGTATTGATTATTCTAATTATGATAATTTTCCTAAAATAGGAGTGAATGAATTAGTTTATAGAGATATTTCAACTAATATTTTTTATCAATGGAATCCTAAAATTAAAGATTATGTTATATTAAAAGATGCTACAATAGTAGACACTATAACACCACCTAATTGGAGAGATGATTTATATTTAAGCGGGATTGAGGGTACTCGTTCCGGCGGAGATACTAATAATTATTTTATAGAGTTAGAAGAGGCGTGGCCTGCATTTTATTCTATAGAAAACAATAAATATATAGCAAAAACAGATGTTAATATGTATAATGTTAAATATTATTTAGATATTATAGATAGCAATACAGAAGTTGCCAAATATAGTATAGATAATATTGGAAAAAGAACTAAATCATATTCTGATAGTAAAGTTAATTGTATTTTTGAACCTGATATTCCTGATTATGTTTTAATTGAATGTAATGAAAATTATACAGTTGGAGAAGATACTCAAAAAGAAATTGATGATTACTTATTAACTGGACAAAGATATATATTGGTTCCTTCATCTATTTATAAAAATTTATCTAAAACAAGTGCTATTTGGAATAGTGCTTTTTATGCAGCTAGAGATTTATTATATCAATGTGTAAGTTTAAATGAAAGTATTGAAATAGAAAGTGTTCCAATTTATTATCTTGAGCCAAATATTCGCATATCTGTTTTAGATAAAAAAAGTGAGATATATGGAGATTATATAATAGAATCTTATTCAATCCCTCTAGAAGCAGAAGGCACAATGTCTATATCTTGCACTAGAGCATTGGATACTATTTAGAAAGGAGTAAAAGGAGTGGCTAAAACATATAAAATAGGACAACATTTATATCAAGGCACTAATAATGATACTTTAGTAGATATAGATAATTATTATTCTAAGCCTATTGCTTTAGAAGATTATAAAATTATTAATACCACAAGAGACAGTAATGGATATTATACAGTTATTCAACTAGAAAATGGTAAGCAATTCGAAGTTGGTAAATGTTATTATCTTTATTTTGAATTAGTACCATCTGATACAGATAAAAATATATTATTAAGTTATAATTCTGAAGGAGAATTAGTTGATGATGATATTATCTTTAGAAAATTAAGTTTAGAAAGTGGGATTCAAGATAAAACTAACAATATGAAAAAATATGAAATTATCTTTTCTCCAGAAAAAGCATGTAATCAAGTTATTTTTCAAGTTGAAACGTCTAATAATTATGTTTCTCACGTTTTATCTATTGATAATTTAGAGATAAGAATAGTAAATAATTTAATAGGAAGTGTGCTTGGAGATAGTACAATGACTTCAATTAGAGAACTTACTATTGAAGGAGATGAAAATATCTTTTTTGTTTTAAATAATGAAGATATTAAAATTGGTCCTAGTAATTATTATAAAATTTATGATGATTACAATATTAGTTTTATAGGTTTTGTTTTTAATCAACAAAATACAAAAACCTCTTTTATTATGAATTATAAATATTAAGGAGGCATAAAAAATGTTACACGGTGATAATAATGGTTTCATTCAGGTTCAAGGACCTTTTAAAGCGGGTGATATCATTTTTACGAATTTAGAAAATTATAATATCAAACATTTTAGAATACAAACTTTAGCAGACCAAATTGTATATATAGCATTACCTTTAAATAAAAATGAAAGTAATGAAGTTGTTTTTAAGATTGGTTCTACTGGAGTTTTAGAATTTAATAATATAAAAATAAAATATATAAAATTTAATAATAATCAATCAGATAATACTTTGATTGATATATTATTAAATTAAAAGAGAGAAAGGAGAAAATAAATGTCAAAAATTATAGGTGTTGTAGTGAATTCCATTACAGGGAAAGAATTAAATTATATGCTTGTCTCTTGGAATGGTGAAAGCACTAAAGATTATTCTCATATTCAATGTAAAATTATGACTAGCAGTGGAATTTATGTTAATACTGTAACAAAAGCAATAACTAGTTCAGTTTCAAATCTTCCTATATATTTACTTCAAGATGGAATAAAACCTAATACAGAATATAAATTAACATTAACAGGAATGAAAGATAATGAGGTAGTTGGTGATAGTACAAGCGATGAAGCTTTTTTTACAACTCCCGCCAATATTGGGCAGATACAAGGAACTGTGTTTCATCTTTATGATTCACCTTCGAACTCTAAAGAACAAGGTTATAGAAATAATTTTTTATTTAATGTAGATTTTGCTCTTATTCAAAATGTTTTTTTATTAGATAATCATTTAGAATATAAAATGACAGTTCAAAATAAAACTACAAAAGAAATAAAAACTATAGATGTTCAAAATGATACTTTTTATAGTTTATATAATATTTTTACTGGGGCAATTACTGCGGGAGAGTATAAGTTTGAACTTTTCTATAGAATTAGAGTTGAATCCAACATATACGATTCAGATACACAATCCGCTACATCTACATATGATGCAGATACCAGACCGTCTTTAAAGCCTCAATCTTTTTCTATTACAGTAAAGGAAACATATCAACAACAATGTAATATAAAACTGGTATATGATGATGAAGTTGCTAGTAATAATTTTAATAAACTCTTAAAGGTTTATAAGGGGCCAGTATTAAAATTTACTAAAGTATTAAAATCTAATACAGATAGTTTTTTCCCACATGATGGACAATATAATTTAGATGGAAATAATACTTATACAGCAATAGTTGAGACTTCAAGAACTATCACGGACCCTGGTATTACTGAAACTGCTACAAGTGATCAGACTACTTTCTTTTTAAGCGAATGGCGTGCACCAGTAGCCCCAACAGGTTTGTATATAGATACAAATAAAGTGTTGCATTGGGGAGCTATTGAGAATGCAACTTCATATATGGTAAGTATTTTAGGAAATAATTACAGTACAGAAAAGAATTTTTATGATTTAAATCAAACGGCATTAAAAGATTATATAGGACAGGTTAATATTACTGTAACTGCTAATAATGATGCGGGAGTAGCTACTTCAGCACCTTGTGTTTATATTAATAGACCAATACCTATTATTGGAATTCGAGTTTCTAATTTAGATAGAACAAGTAAACAAATTACATTTTCTTGGAATCCACAAATACAGTATTCATATACAATTATATATAGATTATATATTAATAACACATTAATAGCAGATAATTTAACAAATACAAGCTATACTTTTGATTATAATAATTATTTTAAAGATGGTGGAAGATATGTTATTGCAGTTGACTCTTTAGTTAATGGAGTGGGCTCTCAGCCTGTAGGTTCTTTTACTTATACTTATAAAGAAATAGAAGTTGAAAAAGATGCTATTAAAAAAGCTAAAATTAAAATTAATGAAATTACTACAACTCCTGAGTATCCTATTAGCGTAAATGCAGAAGATGTAATTGTAGAATATAATGATGGAACACATGAAAATGTACAAGTTGTTTTAGAAGATAAAGCAGAAAGAAGTTTGTATCAAGATGATAAAATTGACCTTGGAGGCAGCAGTTCTAAGCAACATGGGGTTTATAGTGCTTCAATAGGAACAGAAACACTGGCTTCTGGCCGTAATTCAATTGCAGTAGGTGATGCCGCACACGCTGAAGGATTAAATAGTTCATCTTTTGGTAATGGGACTTATGCAAAGGCAGAAAGTTCACATGTAGAAGGTCAAGGCACTATTGCTACTGATAATGCTAAGTATGCTCATGCAGAAGGTTGGGCAACTAAAGCTAGTGGGGTTGCAGCACACGCTGAAGGTTATGATAACCGTGCAGAGACTGATTATTCCCACGCTGAAGGGCAAAAAACTGTAGCTTCTGGGCTTCGAGGTCATGCGGAGGGCATGTATACTAGTGCTAGCGGAGAAAATTCTCACGCTGAAGGTTATTTTACTAGTGCTAATGGTAAAAATTCACATGCGGAAGGTCAATCTATTTTAGTGCTTGGAGGTGACGATATTAGCGATGCCTTGCAAGCAAATGGTGCAGCAGCTCATGCAGAAGGATGTGCAACTAAAGCCTATGGTGATTATTCTCACGCAGAAGGTAATAAAACTGAAGCTACTGGAGATAGTTCACATGCTGAAGGTGGACGGACTAACGCTAATGGAACTTATGCTCATGCAGAAGGTTGGATAACTAAAGCTGCTGGATATGCATCACACGCAGAAGGCATGTACAGTATAGCGGCAGGTGATTATTCTCACGCAGAAGGTAATAATACTGAAGCTACTGGAGTTAGTTCACATGCAGGTGGATATGAAAGTAGTGCTTCGGCACCACATTCTTTTTGCCATGGAAGAGGACTAAGAACTGTTGGTATAGAACCACAAGCAGCTTTTGGTCGTTTTAATGAAACTAATAGCGCTATGCTTTTTTCTATTGGAAATGGTAGCAGTAACACTGATAGAAAAAATATTTTTTCTATTGATAAATTTGGAACTATGACTTTTAATTCTAATGTATTATCTGTTTATAAGCAAGATTTTGTTTTTGGAATAAAAGGAAAAAGAATTCATGTAACAAAGCAGAGTGGTTGGGACCCCCAACACGTAAATCAAAAGCAGTATATATTAAGAAAAGTTACTACAATGGGTGATACAGTAAGACAAATAAAAGCAAAAGTAAAAGTACCAGATGATTATGGATATCTTTTAAGTGCTTATTTTACTATAACACCAGCTGGGGACTATGCTAACCAAAACTACTTTTTCAATGCTGAGCAATTTTCGTATATTCCTCAGGAACGATGTCTAGATATTTGGTTTTTATCTACATCTACTGAAGGTTTAGGTCCAAATTTAGAAGATTTTGTTGATGGTTACATATATCTTACTTATACTAGTGGAAATATGGAGTATATGCCTATAGAAAATTAATAGAGAAGTCTTATAGACTTCTCTATTTTTTTTATGCAAATTTTCTTTTCTTATATTTTAAAACATCTAAAATCTTATCGCATATGATAAAATCCTTATCTCTTTTTTATTTTTTACATTATATGCCAAATTTAAGATTTCAATAAATTTTAATTAAAATTTAGAACATTTTAATAAATTCATCTTTAGCAAAAATTTATATACTAATGACAACAAAGGATATAAATAAATTTTTAAAAGAAAGGGGCAAGAAAGTATGAATTATTATCCAAATTATAATCCCAACTATTATAATCCAAGTTATTCTTATAATATACCTTATAATCAAAATATGCAACCACAGCAAACTCAAACACAAACATTAAATGGTAAAATTGTTGATAGTAAGGATATTGTAAAGGTTACTGATGTACCTATAGGAAGTTATGGGATTTTTCCAAAAGCAGATTTAAGTGAAATCTATATCAAATCTTGGAATAATAATGGGACTACAAATATCATAACTTTTAAGCCAGATACTAGCCAACCTATGGCAGAGCAAAATCCTATTGACGTTATTCTTGAGCGTATAAATCAGTTAGAAAATAAAATAGATAATGTTATTAAAATTCCAGAAACAACACCAATAGTTGAACAACCTAAAAAGGAGGTAAGTGCAAATGCCTACTAATATGATGCAAATTATTTCTTTAATGAAAAATGGCGGGAATCCTCAGCAAATGGTATTAAGTATGTTGGAACAACAAACAGAAAATAATCCATTCGCCGCAAATTTATTACAGCTTGCAAAAGGAAATAAAAGTGGCGAAATTGAACAGATTGCTCGTAATTTAGCAAAAGAAAAAGGAATAGATTTTGATACTGAATTTAACAATTTCAAGAAAACTCTTGGATTGTAAATAATAAATAATTTTATAAGGAGGAAACAGAAATGTTTAATAATGGAACAACAGGATACAGCTTATCAGATATTGCAGCTGCAACTGGAGACAGAAATGATGATAACTTTGGCGGAAATGGTGCTTGGTGGATTATCATTTTATTCTTGTTTGCATTTTGCGGATATGGTCGCAATGGTGCAGGTGCTGTAGAAGGTGCTATTACTAGAGCTGATTTATGTCAGGATATGAACTTTGGTCAGCTTGAAAATGGAGTAAGAGGTATTCAGAGTGGCTTATGTGATGGATTTTATGCAATGAACACAGGAATGTTAAATGGATTTGCAGGGGTTCAAAACACATTAACAACAGGATTTTCAGGAGTAGATAATGCTATTTGCTCTCTTGGTTATCAAACACAAGCTGGAATAAATAGTGTTAATGTAGGGGCAATGCAGAATACAAATGCTATTCAGCAGGATATTAATGCTAACACTGTTGCAAATATGCAAAACACTAACGCACTTCAATCTCAATTAGCAGATTGCTGCTGTGAAAATAGAGCTGCTATTGCTCAGGTTAGATACGATATGGCAACTGATACATGTGCTATTAACACTAACGCTTCTAATAATACAAGAGATATTATTGATTCTCAAAATTCAAACACAAGAGCAATTTTAGAAGCAATACAGCAAAATAAGGTAGATGCAATGCAGGATAAAATTACTGAACTTACAGCTCAGTTAACTTCAGCTAACCTTGCAGCACAAAATGCTTACTTAGTAAATGAGTTAAGACCATCACCAGTCCCAGCATATATTACAGCTAATCCATACTGCAACTGCGGTAATGCATATAACTATGGTAATTGCTGCGGAACATTAGCTTAATAAAAAATAACTAGAAACTATATTGGAGGATATAAAAAATGGCAGAATATACAGCAAATACAGCTCAAACTGTAAACGCAAATAACAATGTCTTATTAACATCAACGCCAGTAAAAGGAAGTAACTCCATAATCCATAGGGAAGGTAGTGGATTAGTTACTTTGCGTGGCATTACTCAACAGTGCCGCGCAAGGTTTAAAGTTACTTTTGGTGGAAACATTGCGGTTCCGACGGGAGGAACAGCAGAAGCAATCTCATTAGCTATTGCTATAAATGGAGAACCAATTGCTACTACTACAATGATTGAAACTCCTGCAGCAGTAGAACAATATAACAATGTTGCAAGTAGTGTTTATATTGATGTACCTAAATGCTGCTGTGCCCAGATAAGTGTAGAAAACACAAGCACTCAAGCAATTTTAGTACAAAATGCAAATCTAATTGTGGATAGGGTTGCTTAAGGAGATATAAGGAAATGGAAAGATTAAAAAGAATAAAAGAGAATTTAGTTAATTGCGTTGAAAGTCAAATTAATGGCAACATGCAAGAAGTAAATACAAAAGAATTAGGTGAAGCAATAGATATGATTAAAGATATGTCTGAAGCTATTTACTATTGCAATGTTTCAAAAGCAATGGAAGAAAGAGAAGAAGAAGAAAAATACAGTAGAAAATATTATACACCTTATGTACATTATCCAGATTATACTAGATATAGAGATTATGGAAAAATGTATTATCACGATGGTAATATGACACATAATGATGGTAGATATACAACTCCATCAACTTCTTATCCTACAGAAATGAGAGACGTAAGAGAAGGTAAAAGTCCAGTAATGAGAAAATATTATATGGAATCAAAAGAGATGCATCATGGAAAAGAAAAACAGATAGAAGAATTAGAGAGATACTTAAAAGAATTAAGTGAAGATATTACTGAAATGATAAGCGGTGCAACTACTGAAGAAAAAACAATATTAAAACAAAAGTTAGCTCAACTAACTAATAAGATAGCCTAATGTTTAATATAAATGGTATAGAATGGCAATTGAAATTTGTGCCTTCTAATTATGAAGCATTAATACGGAGCAATAAAACAAAAACAGTCGGAGTTTGCGATAATAATACACATACTATTTATATAGATAATGATATTAATGGTTTTCTTTTAAAGAGAGTAATATGCCATGAACTTACTCATGCAGCGATGTTTTCTTATGGTATTGATTTATCAATAGAACAAGAAGAATTATTTGCCGATTTAATCGCTACATATGGAGAAGAAATCATAGATATTACTAATGCCCTTTTTAAAAGTTTAAAAGAGAGATAGATAAGTTCTATCTCTCTTTTTTTATTCCCAATTAAATTTATCAATCATTGCGGAAGCATATCCAATACCAATAGCATCTGCTATGTCATCATTAACTGTAATATTATATTTATTTTTTACAAACTCAATATCTTTTGGTTTTAAAGAGGTGCGGCGAACGCCACTACCAGTTTTTATTCCACATATTTTTCTCCATTGACTTGGATATAAATATTCTATATCGAGCTTCCCGCATTTTTCATGTACAAAGATTGCTACGGCTCCCTGTAACCACATTAATGCTCTATGTGTTTTTATATTTTGTACGCCCGTTTCAGGTCTTACTTCTTCTACTACAATTTTATCTACTTTATATTTTTCTAATACGTCATCCAAACCGTATATAATTTTTTGTATTCTTTTGATTAAATCATTTGAAGATGCAGTAATGCACCCATAATCTATTAATTCTTCATCATCGAAGACAGCCCAACCGCTTGATTTAGTAGATAAATCTAATGCTAGTCTTTTCATCTAAAATCCTCCTATCTATACCTAGATTATAGCATAAAAATTTTTAGATGTCAAGCTTTTTAAACAAAAAAAATAAGAGCAATTAAATTGCTCTTATTTATATTACTGGTTATCTGTACTACCGAAGCCACCCTCGCCTCTTTCAGTTTCATCCAAATCTTTTACTTCTTCAAAGTTAATAGGATAGAAAGGTAAAAGAACTAACTGGGCAATTCTATCGCCAGGATTAATTGTTTTTACTTCATCACTATCATTGTGAAGAGGTACAATATATTCTCCTCTATAATCTGAATCACAAATACCTACACAGTTTGCAGGACGTAAACTTTGCTTAGTCGCTAATCCGCTTCTTGCAAAAATAGCTCCAAATGTATCGTCAGGTAGAACCATCGCTAAACCTGTTCCTACTTTAACTGTCTCATGTGGCTGAATAGTGATACTTTCATCTATTGCTGCATATAAGTCATATCCTGCTGCTTGTTCACTCCCTCTTGTTGGAATTATAGCAGAATCTTTAAGTTTTTTAATCTGAACTGCTCCTGCGCATGGTCTCATTTCATATTGTAAATTTCCTACTGGAATAATCATTATTCTTCTTCCTCCTCAATTGTTTCATTTATATTATTAAAAGCACTTTTCTGTTCATAATTCACATTAATTACATCTACTGGTTCTGCTTCATCATTGAACAATTTAGTAACTTCAAATCTTATCCATTCATCAATTACTTCGCCCTTACTCTTTTTCTCTTTTTTAGTACTACTATATTTAGCCACTGTAAAACGATGGTCTGATTTTAATTCTTTTAAAAATTCTTCTACTTCTTTTTCACTTGATAGTCTATATGTTTCTACAACTTTTGTTAAATATCTCATTTTTATATCTCCTTAAATAATATTGATTGTAAGAGTCTCTTTACTATATTTTTTAATATCTTCTTCTTTTATTTTAGAAGAAACTCCTTTTGAAAACTGTTTTGGACCTGTTAAATCTAATTGATGAACGTCATATTGCTGAGAAAGACCTAAAACCATAGTTGGAATTTCATTAAGTTCTACTCCAACTGCATCTATCTTATTTCCATTTTCATATACATAGAATTTTTGAACTAAGTCAAAAGGTCTTAAAACGCCTATAATTTTTTTCATCTTTATTACTCCTCTATAATAGCAGCATCATAGCTAAAGAAATGATAACAATAAACTTCATTAGAAGAATCTTTCAGCCAGATTTCCAAAGCATCTGCAATATCTGATTCGTCTATTCCTATTACGTTACCTCTATTTAATAAACATTCTTTTAAGTCTTGAACTGCATTTTTTGCTTTTATTTTTTTATCGCCTATAGAACAAAGATTAAATAAAGTATAATTATGAATATCATTATTTAATAACATAAAATACTGATTATGGTTTTTAATATATTCATAAGCAACTTTTAATTCTTCATCTAATTCTTTATCTGTTAAGGTTTTTTCCTGTGCAACCGCCTGTTTATTCATATCATATAAAGTTCCCATTGAAACTTCATTTTTATGCTCTTGATATTTCTTTTCAAATACGTCAGGTTTGCAAGGATAAAACTCACCTCTTAAACCTTTTATAATATAATCATTTTCTGTTGCTTGCATTTCTCCTTCAAGAGTATGTATCCAACAATAAGCTACATTATCTTTTACAGAAAAATCATAACAAATATCATTTCCACAAAATGATTGTAATTCTTCTTTGTTGTCTTTTGTAAATTGAATTGCTTCAATTTGACAAGGTTTTGTATCATATATCTTTGACATACTTATAAAACTCCTTTTTTCTCTGTTGATACAATTATATCAAAATTTTTTCTTTTTGTCAAATTATAAAACCCAATAATACATTGATTTTTGCTTCCCCTTAATTCAAGAGTTAAATCTCTTTCTGATTGAATAAAAGGTCCATCTATTAAATAATTAATTTTAGAAAAAATTTTTTTATCATAATCAAAAGTAACATCATTTAAAAGCTGGTCTAAAACATAACCAGTCCATATATAAATTTTTATATCAGGATATTGTTTTCTTACTTTTGATAATAAATCAGCAATATATTCTCTATTTTCCGGACATAGCGGTTCCCCACCTAATATAGAAAAATTTCTTTTTACTCCATTTTTATCTATTGCTTTTAAAACTTTATCAGTAAGCTTATTAGGTTCTATTTCTTGTCCGCCATTAAAATCCCAAGTTTCAGGATTATGACATCCAGGACATCTATGCGGACAACCTTGCATCCATAAACTTACACAAACACCTTTTCCATCTACTATATCATTTTCTTTTAAATCTGCATATCTCATATTAATTTTCTCCTTTTATATTTTAATATGATTTTTACATTTTGGACATTTAATATAATCATAATAAGAATCTATATAATAATTTGTTAAAGTAAATTGTACAGTTTCTTTAACAAATACTTTATATTTATCTTTTTCAGAGTATCCAAAAGTGCATTTGCACTTTGGACACTTTATTTTATATATTTTCCCATCTTCTATAATTTTCATATCAGTCTCCTAATCTAAGTGAACTACTCGCTCATTAATTTCTTGCGTTTTACCTCGATTAAAAAAGTTTGAACCGATATATCCGCACACTCTTCTAGTAACATGTAATTTACTATGGTCTGTACATCCACAATTAGGACAATACCAATCTAAAGTATCTGGGTTTATAAGTATTTCACCTTCATATCCGCAATTTTCACATAAGTCAGATTTAGTATTTATTTCAGCATATTGAATATTTTCATAGATAAATTGAATTAATTGAATTACTGCGGGGATATTATCATTCATATTAGGTACTTCTACATAAGAAATACATCCGCCGCTTGATAATTTTTGAAATTGGCTTTCAAATTTTAATTTGCTAAAAGCATCAATAGACTCTGTAACATGAACATGATAACTGTTTGTTAAATATAATTTATCTGTTACGTGAGGAATAACTCCAAATCTATTCTTTGTAGTACGAGCAAATTTATAAGTAAGTGATTCTGCGGGAGTTCCATATAAACCAAAACCATATCCAGTTTCTTTTTTCCATTTATCGCAAGTATCTTTTAACTTTTTCATTATTTCTAAAGCCAATTCCTGACCTGCTTCTGAAGTATGGCTTTCTTCAATCAACGAATAAACGCACTCATATAAACCATGGTATCCTAAACTAACTGTAGCATATCCATTTTCTAATAAAGAATCTATTTTACTACCTTTTGGTAATCTAGCGAAAGCACCATGTTCCCAAAGTATAGGAGCTGTTTCTGTTGTAGTTCCTTTTAATTTATTTATTCTTAGCATTAAGGCTTCATAACATAAATTTAATCTTTCATCAAGAATATCCCAAAACAAATCTAAATCTCCATTTGCAGATAACCCTGCATCAACTAAATTTAATGAAACTACGCCCATATTAAATCTTCCATAGGCTTTATTTTTACCATTTTTATCATACCATGGAGAGAGAAAACTTCTGCATCCCATACAAGGAAAAACCTCGCCAATGTTTTCTTTCATTGCTTTTACAGAAATATAATCTGGAACTAATCTTTTAGCTGAACACTTTGCTGCAAGTTCTGTTAAATAAAAATATTTACTACCTTCATATGCGTTATTATCGTCAAGAAAATATAATAATTTAGGAAAAGCAGGACTAATATAATGTCCCTCTTTATCTTTTACTCCTGTTACTCTTTGTTTTAATATTTCTTCAATAATCATTGCATTTTCTTTTTCATACTCGGGGTCTTCATTTATCCACATAGCAATAGATAAAAATGGAGATTGTCCATTTGTGGTCATTAAAGTATTTAATTGATATTGAATGGTTTGAACTCCATCTGCTATTTCTTTTTTCAATCTTTTTCTTGCAATTTTTTCTACATTTTCTTTAAAAATTTCACTATCAATATTTCCAAAAGAGCAGTCATATAATTCAGATGCTACTTCTTTTATATAATTATCATAACTTTTACGAACATATGGTGCTAAATGAGAAGTAGAAAAAGTTTGACCGCCATATTGACAGCTTGCAACTTGAGCTACTATTTGAGTAGTAATAGTTGCCGCAGTTCTAAAACTATGCGGTGTTTCTATTAAAGTTTCATTAATAACAGTGCCATTATCTAACATATCTTTTAAATTAATTAAACAGCAATTATTAATAGACTGTATAAAATAATCTAAATCGTGGATATGTATTAATCCTTCATCATGGGCATGTATTAAATGAGCGGGTATCATTTTTCTTCGTGCTATTGATTTAGAAATTTCTCCAGCAATTAAATCTCTTTGAGTTGGAGCTAATGAAGGAGCTTTATTAGAGTTTTCCATCTGCAATTCTTCATTGTTGCCGCCAATTAAAGATAGGATAGATTCATCACTATCCATAGTTTGCTTTTGATATTTTCTTAATACTTTAAAATCTTCATAAGATTTTGCAGTTAAACTTTGACCATAATGAATAAGTCTATCAAATATATATTTATCAACTTGTTCTCTTGTTACTACATTTTGGTCGCCGCCTTCTTTTAAAAAGTATTTCTCTGTATCAATAGAAATTAATCTTGCAATGTCAGGTAAATAAATTCCACCATCTTTCATTGCTGATACTATTGCTTTTTTAATTTTATTTTTATCAAAAACAACAATAGTTCCATTTTCTTTTACAAAAAACATTCTGTTTCCTCCTATTTTTTAATTTTGGATTAACCAGGGAAGGCTAGGAAAAAGCCTCCCAATAGGTTATCATATAATATCTAATTTATTCAATATTAATTAATCATTATTGCCCTGCAGAAAATCATATGGAACTAACTTTAAAAGATTAGAAAAGTGTGATACTTCAAATCTATTATCAAATTCTTCATAGAAAAATGTATCTTTATACATTTTAAAGTCTTCTTTATCTGTTATAAAACGTCTGCAAATTTCATAGCAGTCTGGATTATTTTCTCTTGCTAAAGCTCTTTGTAATCTTTTTTTATCATCACAATAGATGTAAATAGGAACTACTTCTAATCGTTTATCTTCAAGAATGTTACAAACGCCTGCAATGTCAAACACACCAACATTAATTTTATCAGGGTGCAATGCAGATAACATAGTTCCATAATACCAGTTATTAAAAACTGTATATTCTAACATTTCATTGTTTTCTATAGTTTCTAACATTTCTACTAAAGTAACAAAATTATAGTCTTTCCCATCTATTTCATTTTCTCTTTTTGGTCGGGTGGTGCAAGATACAATTCTATGAAAAGAAGGGTTTTCTTCTAAGAGTCCATTCAACACTGTATCTTTACCAGCTCCGCTTTCTCCAAACAGAGCTAGTATTTTTATTTTTTTAGAATCCATATTAATTTTCCTCCGCATTATATCTATCATGTATTAAGTTAATATCCCCATTAACCACTTCTGTAATTTTATACAGCTGGTGTGTAGGAGTATTTTTATAAGACTTTGTAACAAACATATCATCTCTTCTAAAACCAGTACACATTACTTTTGTACCTCTTGTGAACCAACCTTTTTCTTTTATTTTCTTAGTTCCATCTTCTTGTTTTTCAGAAATTTGTTTATTAAACATAGCATAATATTCCTTTGTAAATTTAACATTTACTACTCCATCTGTTGTTAATAAAGAAATAGAAGATTTAGCATCATTCTTACTAATAACAGTACCTATAATTTTATAAGTTTTATAAATAGGAATTTGTCTACCATTTCTTTTAAAGAAATAATCTACTTCAGGATTTGTTGGTAAATTAAAGAAATTAACAATTCCGTACTTATTTACATTAACTTCTTGCAATTCATGCTCGTGATAATAGAAACATAAACTTTCCATTTCCCAACTAGAAATATTTCCAGAAGCATATTTTTCCCATTGCTCTTTAAAGAGTAATTCATTAAATTTCTTTAACATTGACTCTTGATTATCTTTTAAATAATTCCTTGCTTTATCCATACATTCTTTATAAATTTTATCCCATGTTTTTTGAATAATACAAGTACAGCCATTAATAACTTCTAATTGTTCTATGTCAAAAAATGTATTATAAAAAGTTTCACAAGGCTCATCAAATACATAATATTGACCAATTTTTTTATAAGTTTTTAAATATTTATTAAATATAAATACTCTTTTTTCAAAATCTAATTCTTTAGGAATTAAATTTCTTTGAATTAATCCATTAAAATTTTGTAAAGTTAAACGTTTTTTAGGTTCACTTACAATAGATAGATAATATGTCATAATTACAATTCTTGGAGATACTTTTAACTGTTTTCCCCAATCTTCTTCTAATCTATCAAAAGCTCCTGACTTAATTAAAGATACCATTGCTTTTTTATTAAGCGGACATCTCTGCATAAAATCTTTAATTCCTACATAAGGTCTTCCCGCTTTAATTAAATTAATAGTTGCTTTATTAATACCGCTTAATGCTTTCATACCAAATAAGATTTCATTTGTTTCAATATTAGGTTTAAAACTATAATCAGATTTATTTATATCAATTAAAGATACTTTAATTCCTCTTCCTACCGTATCACCTAATGCTTTTGCTATCTTACCATAATCAGCATTTTTTTCTTTTCTTTCTGTATCATCATCTTCATCAAGAGAACCACTATTTACAATTAAGCAAGCGGTGTTCCAATAAATTGGATTCCAATTAGTTGCAATATATATTGATTGAACACCGATAAAGGAATAGGCTAATGCATGAATTACTGAAAATGAATACCCCATCTGAGGTCCAACACCATATTTCCATACATATTCACCTAAAGTCTTTCTTTTTGCTTTTTCTAAAATATCTTTCTTTAATTGCGGTATTTTAGACATTTGCTTTTTACCTACAATTTTACGGGCGGCGTTTGCTTCTTCCAAATTAAATCCACATATATTTTCATCCATTAACATTTGCATTAATTGTTCTTGTGATGGTGGAACTCCATATGATTTTAAGAAATATGGCTCTAAAGTTTTCTGTTCTTCTTTTGTTAAACCAAAATCATCCATTTCTTTATACCATAAAGATATATCATTTTTATATCTGATATATTTTTCCATAGGTGTTTCCGCACCTTTTTCAGATGTCATCAATCTCATTAATCCATTAGCATCAGCCATTTCTAATATATTATGCGGTCTAATCTTTTTTGCCGCCTGACTTCCTACATCACTATCGAACTGGAAAATGTTTAATACACTATTGTTACTTAATGCATCCCATATTCTTTTATCATCTAAAGGAAGTTTTGTTGGATGAAAATACTTATCATAAACTTCTCTTAATGATAAATCTTTTTCAATTTCTCCATCCTCTTGTAAAAGCTGAATAGCTTTGAGAAGTTTATCCTGAACTTCTGTTAATAAGAAGTCGTATTTTGTCATTCCTGCAGCTTCACACATATGTAAATCATATTGAGTAATAATATCGCCATTAGGAGCTTTCATAAAGCAACCAAATTCATATGGGTCTTCATCAAACATAATAACACCAGATGCATGACTTCCACGTCTACTAATCAATCCTTCAATTCCGAACATAATATCAAGTAAACCCGGATAACTTTGAACTTCATTAACAAAAGTTTTTACAGGTTTTCTATCTTTTTCAGGATTGCCATAAACTACATCATTTAAGCTCCATACAAAACCTCTTTCTTGAGGTATTAAAGAAGATAAATATGCAGAAGTGTCTGGGTCTATTCCATCAGGATACTCTTCACTTCTATATCCTCTACAAGCTGTTCCTATTGTAGCCTTTGTACTTTCTGTTCCAAAAGTTGCAATTAAAGTACAACCTAAATTTTCTTTAGATAAATCATCAATATCTGAATTAAAATTCTTTCCACGTTCTTTTTTAATTTCATTGATAATAGCAGGTCTTTTACTTGGACATAGGTCTAAATCAATATCGCCAAGTTCTAAACGTTTTTTATTTAAGTATCTCCAGAAAGGTAAATCCCATTCCAGTGGGTCAAGCTGCGTAATACCTAATAGAAAGTGATTCAATCCTGAACAACTTGAACCTCTTCCTGCGCCTACTAAACTACCACAATTCCAAAATAAATCAATATAATGTTGCAAAGTTACAGGATATGAAAACATATTAGTTCCTAATTCTTTGCCTACAACTCTTTTTATATCAGCTTCTTCTTCTAATCTATCTAAATATTTTTCTTTATACAAATTTTTATCTACTAAAGCATCTAAACATTGATTTACCCAATATCTTTCCACTTTATCATCAGATGTTAGCATACTTTGTAAAATAGGATAATTTTCATTTATGTGCATTTTTCTTGTAATCTGAAATCCAGGTATCCAATCTTGATTTTTTGGATAATCTTTAACTGCTACTTTTGGAATTGTTTGGTTATGTCTTAATGAATAATTTTCAATCTTTTCATATATTTCATATGAATTTGCAACCATTTGTTTATAATCCATACTTGATGGAGCTAAGTTTTTCTGAATTTCTTCTTCTGATTGAAGATAAGCAAATTCATAAAATTCATCAACTTCTCTTTCTCCACCTTTAGAATTTAAAAATGCTTTATGTACAAATCTATCTTCTTTTGTTAAATAATGAGCATCAGTACCAATTACCATTTTTACATCAAATGCTTTTGCTATTGCTTTTAATCTAATATTTGCTTTTATCTGGTCAGCACTTGTCCCAGGTGCACACTCTACATAAAAATCATCGCCAAATAATTTTTTACAAAATAACATAAAATTAACTATATGTTGATGTGCGGCAGCCGCACCTGCGTTATCTCCAGTAACTTCACAATTTACTAATTCAACTGTTGCTGAACTTAATTCTCCTCCTAAACAAGCTGTTGTTGCTATTAATGAATTAGGATATTTATTTACAATTTCTTCTAAATCTGAATATAACGTTACAACTCTCTGCATACCTCTATCAGAATATGCGTTCATCCAAGCTCTTGAAGATAATTCTCTTAATGCTCTATGTCCCATTTTATTTTTTGCAATCAAAATAAAATGATAATATTTTTGTCCACTTTCTCTGGTTTCACATAAATAAATTTCATTACCTAAAGCAATTTTAAAGTCAGGATTCTTCTCTCTTATTTTTTCTGAATATATATTTACTTGCATATGAGAACTCAAACATTCATGGTCTGTGATTGTAATCCCAGATAAACCGAGCTCAATCGCTCGGTCTATAAGTTTTTCAGGTTTATTAATACAATCAAGCAAACGAAGATTTGAGTACTCAGTATGCGAATGAATTTCCATACGAGCCATATTATTCCGCCTTTCTATTTATATAATGTGGATGTTTATTTAAAAATGACTCTGCTTCTTTAAAAGTCCTAAACCTATAATTCTTCCACAAAGTTATAGTATCCATATTTAATAAACGATATTGATAATCTTCTGTATCTCTTACTATTGTCATATGATAAAGAAAACTCTTTTCTTGTTGAGTTTCTTTGTCTTTGTAAATTTGTTTAAAAGTTTTAATACATTCCTTTTTCATCATTTACTCCTTAATTTTTTATTATATAAATATTATATCATATAATTTTATTTTTGTCAATGCAATTTTTGCATTTTATTTGTTTTAAATCAAAATATCCAAATCCAACTTGTTTATAATAAATATTATATCCTTCAAAAATAAATAATCTATTACATTTGTTACATCTTCTTGGAATAAAAGCAAATTTATCATAATATGTTATTGTCATATTTTATTCATTCCTATCTCACTAATACTAATTTATTTGCTGCTCTGGTGCAAGCTGTGTATAACCAACGAGCATGCTCTTCTTCATCAAAAGGAAAACGTTCTTCTATAACTAAAACTTTATCCCATTCTGAACCTTGTGCTTTGTGACATGTAACTGCATAAGCATAAGCAAATTCTTTAGGCACTGGATTATTTTCTTTATATTTTTTACTTAACATAAATGAAATTTTCCAATCTACACAAGGTTTTTCTGTTGATAACATTTGTTTATCTATTTCTAAGCTACCAAAATTGATGCCATCATCTGTTGTAAAATTAGCATTTAATACATCTATATTTATATTTATCCCCTGCAATTTAGGTTTAACAGAATAACTATAACAATCTTTTATATAACCAACAGTACCATTAACTAGAATATTTTCACCCTTCATATCACTGTTTTCCCAATAGTTTCGTAAACAAATAATTTTATCGCCTTCTTCAGGTTTATCACCCTTGTCTAATAATTGTCTCATCTGCTGGTTTATATTATTTCTAGTGTTATTAGTTGCTACTAATATCTGGTCTGCCCATAATAACATTCCCGTATTTAATTCTTCTTTTTTAATTACTTGCACTTCTTTACCTTGCATAAAAGGAATAGGTTCTTTATTTCTAATTTTCATAGTTAATTGAATAATTTCAGATTCCGCAGCTTGACGCATTACTTCATCTAAAAAAATATGTGGATTATCTAATAAATGATTATCTTCTTTTTTGTCTATAGGCGGAAGTTGGAACGGGTCTCCTAAGCAAATAACATAAACATTATATTTAAACAATCTTTTCATCAACTCTTTTGGAGCCATAGAAACTTCATCTACCACTACAATTTTATATTCTAATTCTTCTTTTGGTTTTCTGAAAAAAGTACCGTCTCTTTTAGGAAAGAAATCATATAACAATTTATGCAATGTAATTGCATTTTTATTACCTTTTTTTCTCAACACTTCCGCTGCTTTTCCAGTGTATGCTGCATAGCAAACTTCTGTTTTAGCATCAATATTATAATTAGATAAGGCATCTATAATAAATTTTACTAGAGTTGTCTTACCTGTGCCCGCATATCCAGATATAACGGTATATTTTTCGCCCTTTGTATATCGGTCAATAGCAATTTTAAGCCCTTTATTTTGTTTATCTGTTAATATCATTTTATATGCCTTTCTTATTCTATTATTCTTTACTTATATTATACTATATTTTTTATATTTTTTCAAGATAAAGAAAAATTGGATTGAAAAAAGTCAAAACCTATTTTCAATCCAAGAAGCGACCACTCTCGCTCCATTCATTAAAAGAAATATTTTGCTGAATCTATAATTTCATAATCTTCAATTATTATTTGAGCATTAATCCAACCATTATATTCATTTACGTTACAGCGTCCTACAACATTTAATTCAATAAAACCATCTGTCTGAAATTTATTACATTCTTCTTCTGAAACGTTAAATTTCATTAAGCTAACTTTACTAGGTAAAGTTATTTTTAATGTATTTGTTGATTTAGCATATATAGTAACCATATCTTTAGTTATTTTTAAATTCTTAATAGCAACATATGGTTCATCAACATCTTGTCCCCATAAATAATCTAATGCACCTATAGCTAAAATATTTTGAGGATTTACATTATTACCTTCATATATATAGTCAACGTTATAAACAGGTTCTGAACTTATATTTTTAAAATATTGATTTATATATTCTAAAAATTCAGTAATAGCCTTCTCGCCTTGATAAGTAAACTCTATACTCAAACCAAAAGCATTTTGATGTCCTTGTGCAAACTCTACATTAGGTCCTGCTTCACATATATCTTTGAAATTAGTGACGCCTGATTTTTCATATCCTCTCGCTGAACCTCTATAATACATATGAACAAGACCCTCTTCATCTTCTTCTTCAACTCTTGTTAAGATACAGCAAGGTCTTTGATATTTAGCCATAAATTTATTTGCAATTAATCCCGCAATATTCGTATCAATCTGACCTGGTTGTAATAGAAAAAGAAGAATTTTATTTTCTAACATATTATTTTTTTCAATTAATCCTTCAAGAGTTTCAAGACCTTTATTTTCTTCTCTTGTTTGTCTATTTTTAACATTCGTTGCTGTTCTAATTGCTTGTTCAACTAATTTTTCCTGTTCTCCTAATTTATGTCCTCTCTTGGTTGAAGGCACCATTTGAAATGCTTTATAATTTAACATTGATTCAAATAATAATTTTTTCTCTATCATAGTTCCACTCCTATTCATAGCATTAACAAAAGGAGCAATATAAAAGGCTGCTCCCATTGGAGTTATTTCCGTGCCTAATTTAAAAGCATTTTTTTGAGCCATATAATAAATAAACGGATTTTTTATATTTTTGAATCCCTTATTAATCAAATATTTTGTTTCATATGATTTTAAGCTCATCATATCAGCTAAATTACCAAGAGCAACTAAATCTAAATATTTATCAGCATAAGAAGTTTTCATAATGCTATCTATATATCTGCAAAATTGCCATGTTACACCAACTCCTGATAAATCTTTATTAGGATAATCTGATAATTGATTGTTAATAATAATAGCATTTTCACTAATTCTTTCAGCTTCGTGATGGTCTAAAACAATTACTTGAGTAGCGTTTTCTGCAAGTTTTTTATGTTCTACATAATCATTACTGGAGCTATCTGGACATATAACAAGAGAATAATTACATTCCAGTAAAGTTTCTATATGGTCTGCTAATCCATGTTGTTTTCCTTCGTGGAAAGAATAATCTAAACAATTTTCAACCCAATAAGGAAATAAATCGTGTAAATAATTAATAAGTAATGCAGAAGATGTAAATCCATCACAATCTGAGTCTACTATGATTATAACTTTTAAATTGTTTTGAATTGCATGAATTAATGCTGCGGCTGCCGCCTTTAAATTATTTACACCAAGACTTTCAAAAGAATTTATATCTTCATCAGAAGTGTGTAAATAATGTTCAATATTTTCTTTTTCTATTCCTCTATTGACTAAAATTTGGACAATAGCTCCCCAATTTTCAGTGGGTGTTGTAATTAATTTAAAATTCATTTATTTAACTCCTTAAAAATAATGTATTCTTTCTGTATAGTTAGGTAATATTTCACCTTCCCTAGAAATACGTGTAGCTTTTGGAAAAATTAATGATTTTCTATCTGTTATTGGAATGAGATTATCTATAAAACATTCATCCCACTTAATACCTCTTACACTATCATTGCATTTTACTGCATTAAGTGTCATTTCATTTTCAAATACTATTCGAGTTTTTGTTCTTTCAACTATTTTTAATTTTTTAATTTTTTCTACATATAAAGCAATAAAATTCATCATATTAATTGATGAAATTAAAGTAGAGCCATATATATAAATTTTTTTATAAGCATATTTTTTTTTAAATTTATAATTTTTAAACATGTTATATAATTACCCTTTCTTTAAATAATTGTAAAAATATATCTTTTCCTTTATCTATTGGACTATCTTTATAATCTAATAAATTTTGTTTATCAAACAAATAAGAAATTTGAACATATGAGCCATACTTATCGTGAATATTATATAATTTCTTAACAAGTTTTTCCCATTCTGCATCTCCTTGCTCTTGAAATTGTTTATCAAAAGCAATGATAATTTCTTTCGCTCCGCAGGATATTAATAATTCTACTTGATAACTTAATAAATTAAAACCACAAGTAGCAACAGAAATATCATTATCGGTTCCAAAATAAGAAGCATAAAGAAGCGGCGACTTCTCGCCTTCAAAAACAAAAACTTTTTCTAATTTTTTAATATTATCTTTACTATTGTTTAAATTATAAAGATTAAAACCTAATGGATGATTAAACATTACTCCATTTAAAATAGATGGTCTATATTTTCCATATCTTTCATTGTCTTTAATTAATGTTCTTTCTCTAATTCCAACTAGATTATTGTTTATATCATAATGCGGAATAACAATTCCATTAGATGAAGGATTAAAAGCGATATTATGTTGTTTCATTACCTCATCTGTTATGCCTTCCTTTTCCCAAGGAATTATTCTTGGTTGAGGAAGATGTTTTAAAAAAGTATTGTCATACTTTTTTAATTCTACTCTTTTTTTATTATCATTTTTTATGTCTATTTGCTCATATTTTTCAAAAATTTTCCAATCATTAAGTTTTGGTTGTAAATTTGAAAAATTTTCATTTTTTGGTGTTTTATTAAAATATTTAGCTACATAATCAACAGCATCATATAATTCCCACGCTCTTGCGGCAAGTCCTTCCCTTGTTTGAAAGAAAATGACTTCATTATTATGATTTTTAATTTTAGCAACTAATTCAAAAATATCAAAAGAAGTCCCACAATCAGTGTAGCATTTAAACAATTTTGTATTATCATAATAATATAACTTATGAGAACCTTCTCCAAAATTATTATGACAAATTGTTTTGGCAGTGAACAAACTTTCACCTTTCATAATAGGTTCACCGCCAAACTCCGCAACTAAATTAAAAACTTCGTCTATTGTTAAAGAATTTTTTATTTCATCTTTATCATAATATTCATGCATTTATATTCTCTCCTAAAAAGCACTTTGTTGTTCTTCTTGTCTTGGTTTTACTTCTATCTTTAAATCTTCAATATTAATTAACTCATACTGATAATTTGTTGCGAACATTGGTTCAATTTTACAAGTCCCTCTATCATCTTTACACCACAATAATATGTCTTTATAACGACCTCTTCTGTTTTTATAAACTGAAATTTTTATTGTCGGATTAGGGTATCCACCTTCTCTTAAAACTTTTTCAAGAGCAGTCATATCTTCTTGGCTTGTCTGCAACATAATCATGCCACAATCAATCTTATCTGCAATAGATTTTGCACCTCTTAATAAGTTTTGGTCATATTGACTTGCAGTTTTATATTCTGCATTTAGCTGAGTGGCAGACATAATAAAAATACCATATTGATTACACATATCTTTCAATTTAATAGACATCATAAACAATACATTATCTTCCCTTAATCCTTTAATACCCGTCTTTGAAGTTACTTCACTTAAAATTTTCATTGAAGTATGTATATAATCAAAAAAGACATAACGAACATCATAATCTCTAATTCCTCTTTTAATAGTTGTTTCAATATCTTTTAAAGAGAAATCAGGCAATTGTTCAATATATAAAGGACTGTCTTTAAGAACTGTTGCCGCCTTTACTACACGCTCCCATTCGCCTGCATAATAATTTCCATCTATAATATGTTCTTCATTTACATTAGATAAAAAAGCTAACATCATTGTTTGCACTTCTTCTTTATCTTGCTCTGTTGCTATAAATAAAGTTGGTTCTTTTGTTCCATTAACTTCCCAATTTTGAGAATAAGGATTGTAAATTTCTGAACAAGCAATAGTGCAAGCATCTGCTATCATTGCTCTTGTCTTTCCTACACCCGTCGCAGCAGAACGTAAATAAAACTTTTTTAATCTTGCTCCTCTTGTAATAGTATTAACTAAAGAACCAAAAAGCGGATAACCTATTTCTGGAGTTTCTTTTAATCTGGAAAGAAGTTCTAATGCTCCATCTCCCGCCTGAACCGCACTATCATTTGAATCGTCTACATATTTTAATCTTATATCTGTAATTTTATCATTAATTAAATCTGCTATTGCATCTAATGAAGAATTATCTAACCAATCTTCTTGAGCTTGTTTTTTCTTAACATCTAAAATATTATCTATATCATAAAGCCAAGATAAATCCATTCCGCATTTTTCATTATACATTCTTAATAAAGTCATTTTTTTCATTCTATTGTAGTAATAATCAAATGCGGCAACTTGAGTGGAATTAGACAGTTTTATCAAATAATCTTGACCTTTATTAACTTTATAAACTGCTAATTTTTTTGGTCTTTGCTCTAAATAATCTTCAATAGCATTAATTGTAATTTCTTTTGCTCCTAACATATGTAAATTATAAATAGAACCAAAAATAATTTTATGAAATTCTTCTGTAAAATCTTCTTCACAAAAAAAGTATTTATCTTCCATATCTAATAAATTTGGATTGGCATAAATACCGCCAATAACTTGCATAATAGATGGTATATCTACATATCTTTGTGCCATTAATTCTCCTCCTCATCAAGATTAAATAATTTTCTTTTTTTTATATAGGTTCTTGGAGAAAAAATTGATATTATCCTCTCTGTTGGTTTATATTCTTCTATGTTTTTCTCTTGATTTACTAATTGAGCTAAATATAAAGCATAATAATATTGACATGCCTCATCATAAACATATGGAATAATACCTATACCACCATTTGCTTTTTCTATTGGGTTTCCTTTAATTTCAAAAAACCAATGCAAAGTTTTTTTCATACCGCTATAGCTATAATTATAGTCTTTATGAAATGTATGTATTTGTTTTCTAATTTTTGCATTTATAGTGTTAATTTTTAATAACTCTTTTATATAATTTTCTAATTCTTCTAAATCTTTTTCATCTTGCGTTTTTAGAGCCTCTTGTTTTTCAGCACAGGCTTTATGAGCATATCTTCTTTCAGATATTTTTACTGTTGGCTCTTTATCTCTATCAAAACGCTCTTTGCAAAATTTACAAGTGACATAGTGACTCATAAACCTACTCCTTTCTATAAATATTATATCATATTTTTTTATAAAAATCAAAAAGTTCTTAGTTTTTCAACTAAGAACTTTAATATCTATATTTTGTAAAATTAAATTGTTGCCATTAAATCTTTCATATCAGTAACAATTAAATCTAATGCTTCAGTTTGTTCTCTTGAACATTGATTTACTTTTTGTCCTCTACCCAAATATCTGTCAGTAATTTGACTAATCTTTGGAGATATTTCTTTTTCAAAAACATCTTCAGGAGTTACTTCAATTAAATGATTAACCATTGTATTAAATTCATTTACTAATTCATCAAAATCTAATTCAGTCTTACCATTGTATAAATTAACTTTTTCATCAGTGAAGTATTCAGAACCATCTTCCGCTGCCTGCTTATCTATTGCTTCTCCAATTGCTTTAACTAAATTTTGATAACTAAAATCAATATAATCTGGAGTATACTTAAATCTGCTTCCCGCTACATATCTTGGAGTTCCTCTCATAAATAACTTTGTAGAAACTTCACCTTTTTCATCTTGAACTGCTCTTGAATATCCAATAATATCACACATTCTTGAAACAATATTTCTTGGTTTACTTCCTAAAGTTGGCACTATCTGATTATATTCATGTCCTTGCTCATCCTTAAAAGTCTTATCAACAGAATGACTAATTAAAACAAGACCGTAGTCTAATTGAACAATAGAACGAAGACATTCATCAAATTCTTTAGCTACTAAAGTATAACCCTTACCAAAAGCAATATCCCCAATTGAGTCTACTCCAAAACCGCCGTCTGGTCTCTTCGCATTATCACAAATATATTTTTCGCATAAGTCATAAGCTATATCAACAGTATCAATAATGATAGTTTCAAATTTCTTTTTAATTTCTTCATCCTTTAACTGTCTTAAAGCCTTTCTAAAATCTGCCCATGAATTAATAGGTAAAGCCATTGCTCCCGGAATTGCACTATAACCTTTTTCAAAAGCAAATAATAAATGATTTGGGAATTTTGTGGCGGTTGTGGTTTTTCCGCTCTTTGGTTCTCCATAAAAGAATACACTATATCCACGTAAATCTCTACTAACCTGATGAGGTTGTATTGCTGCTAAATTTATATCACTCATTTTAAATCTCCTTCTTATTATATTTTAAAACTAAACAATAAGAGGTTTCCCTCTTATTGTTCATTGTTGTTACTTTTGTTTCTATTTATTAGAAACTAAAATTGCCAGCAGCTACTGCACCAACTGGTGTTGCAGGAGAAGGAGTATTATTAGCTGCTTTCTGTGCCATATATTCGTCACGCTGCTTTTTAACATTAGCAAGATAAACCTGTCTGTTCTGATTTGCTTTTGTTACATCTTCAGCTGTTAAAATCTTTTCATCTCCGAAATCATAAGGAACTGGACTAGCTCCTGTAATAAGATATTCTTTTGTTGTTCTCTTTGAAGTTCTTACTGCATTTTCGCCAAATGCTGAAGCCTGAGTATATGTATATTCCTGAGTGAAATTACGTACATGTCCCCATACCTGTGTAAATAAAGGCTGTGCTTCTGTTACATCTAAACTTTCAAAATATTTCATTCCATCTTCTGTTCTAACAGAAAATTCCATTGGTAAAATATCACCTCTAAAATTGAAGATTGCTCCTCTAACAACAACATAATCTTTTTCGATATTTCTATCTGGATTAGCTTCAATATGAGCAATGTTAGTAATAAGCATATCTGTATTGAATTTTGTTCTTGCAGTTTCATCTTCATTAAGCTGATTTAAAGTGATGAAGTTTACAAATCCGCCTTCATTTCTTTTTTCTGATACTAACTGGTCTTCTCCATTGTCATTTATAAAAAAGTCATTTAAAGCAATTGATGGAGTTACCTGAACTAAAGTAGCATTATCTTTGCCATCTGCAATCCAAGTCTTTCCTTCTTCAATAATACTCTTTAAATTTGTAAAAGTGCTATTCTTTCCGCCCTGTTTTGTTGTTTCAGATACATAAGTATAATGAACTTTAACAACATTCAAACCAGCTTCATCAGTTGCAATTTCAAGATTACCTTGAATAAAAGCTTTTCCAAAATTTGGAGACTGTGAATTTTGAACTGTCTTTATTTTTAAATCATGTTGAAAAACTCTTCCTTCAATAGTTTCTGTGTTAATCATTCTTTTCATAATTATTTTTTCTCCTTAATTTTTCTTTTATCTTATTTATTTCATATTTATATTATAACAAAAAATTTTTATCTTGTCAAAATTATGCTTATTCACTTCTAAAAGTATTAATTATTATTTTTATCTATTAATTCATCTAAAAATAATAATTCTCCTGCATAAGGCAATGTTCTTGCCCATTGAATAAAAAATTCATCTACTTTAGTATGGATTCCACTCCATTCATTTAATTTATGGAATCTTCTTTGTCCTTTACTACATATAGCAAAAAGATTTTCATATGACATTGTAACGGTTCTAGTTTGAAGCCATGATTCTGGTAACCAACGAATAAGTTCTTTCCAATATCTTTCATCTTTAGTATCAAGATATTTTTGACGAAGTCCTTCTAACATATCTATTAAACGTAAAATCGTTTTTTTGCTATCATAACAATTCACATTCTCTCCAATAGGAGCTCCTGTCCAATCTAAATTATCTACATAATCATCTATTTCAAAACAATCAAAAGTGATAGGTTTTGCAGTTAGTTTATGCATTGTAGATGTGCTATTTGCAACAGTTCCTACCTTATAAGTATCAAATTCTTTCCACCAGTATAGTGGAGCTGTAATATCAACAGAAACAATAATCTGACGCATAAATTTACGGTGCTCTGGGCCGGCTTTGATAAGACGCTGTGCTAATTCCAAATCTTTTGGTCCTATAAAAGCAACCTCTGTAATCATGTCATCATTATTTCTATATAAAACTCCATTGTCTAATAGCCATTTATCATATTTATCTTCTAATGCTATTTTTTCTTCTTCATAATCTCCCAAACTATCATAATATTCAGGTTTTTCATTTTCTGCCCATACCCTAGCCATATTATAATCAGCTTCTGTATATTCATAATCAATTAGTCCAAAAAAACTATCACTTAAGTGATAACTTTCTTTAGGATTTCTCATACCTCTTAAAGCACCTTCAAAATTCATTACTCTTGTATTATTAAATTTCATTATTTTCCCACTCCTTTATTGCTATTATAACCAAAATCATTTGTCATATATAAATCTATATAATACTTTTCTTTTTCATTTAATTGTTCTCTTGGACATTGTTCAATTAATTCCCAAGAGAAATTCCAAATACCATATTCTTGCATTGCTTTATAAAGTTTATTATTTGCGGGAGCGTCTATCCCTAATCCGCACTTAGCATGGTCTTTCCATCTTTTAGCTACATCTACTGCTTGACCAATGTAGCTCTCTCCGCTTATTTGATTGGTAATTTTATATATACCTGTAACAGTAGAAACACCTAAAACATTATTGCATAAAGAAGTCATAGGTTTTTGAAAGAAAGTTGACCAAATCAACATACTTAATATTCTTGGTTTGTTTAAATCTTTCTTTACTCTTTCGAGAGTTTGAATATCATTCCTATCAGCAACAGAGCAAGGTAAACAATAAAAATCTTTTTGTTCTTTAATTTCTTTTTCTCTTGTTATTGCCTTTTGTGCGGCGATGCGAGTTTGATGAATTGTGTCTAGCTCTTTATGTTCATTATCCATCTTTTTTAAAATTTCCATTTGAAAATCAGAATAAGATTTTTGTAATAATTTTTTACTATCTTCCCAATCTATCTTTTCATCTTCATACTTTTGTTTAATACTAGCAATATTGGTTTGATATTCTTTCTCTGCGATTAATATACGCTTTTCTTTTTCTTCTTCTAATTGATTTGTAATTTTAGTTAAATTATCTATTTCATTATTTCTTTTAAGAATTAAATCTTCATTCTCTTGTTTTAATAACTTATTTTTTATTTCAAATTCTTTATTTTGATTTTTAATATCTTCATTTATTTTTTGAATTTTACTACCTTTATAAAAAACAAAAATCAAAATAAGAATACTAATAACTAATATTATATATTCCATAGTTCCTCATTTTTTGGTATAAAAATAGAGTTGAATAATAATTCAACCCTATTTTTTATTTGAAATTAAAATTATTCAGCTGTAGCTTCAGGGTCAAATGCAGCCCCAGCTTCTGTAAGTTTAATAAACTTAACTGGCTTATGTGTTCCATCTTCTAATTCAATCTCTGCTGGAACTCTTTCCATAAGACCTTTTCTCTGGAAAGCTGAAGTAACAATACCATTAACCTGTCTTACTTCAAGACCTGTAGCTGTTGCAATATCAGCTGCTGTAATGTTTTCTCCGTTTACACTCTTAACATAATCAAATACTTTTCTTGAATTTTCTTTTAATACTGCCATTTTTAATTTTTCTCCTTTAATTTAAAATATTTTTTATATTAGATACTTTGTATCTTTATATGAATATTATATCACAAAAATTTTCAATTGTCAAGAAATTTTTGTTTTAATATAAATTCATCAATATACATAATTTCTTCAAAATTTAGTTCCGCACTTAGCTTTATAATTTCTGACTGATAATGCTTTATCTGCTCAGCATCATTATTTTTTTGAGCTAAAGCCAATCTTTTTTCAGTTTTAACTAACTTATGTGCGATACTTTTTAAATTTCTTTTATTTTTCATATTTATATTATACCTAAAAATTTTTTAATTGTCAATCATCTTCTTCAATTGTTCTTCTGTAATAATCGGAATACCTAACTTTTGTGCAGTTTTATTCTTCGCACTTGTAGAATTAATGTCATTATTAATTAAATAATTTGTATTTCCGCTTACAGAGCCAGTAACTTTTCCACCTAAATCTTCGATATAACTTTTTATAGCATCTCTATTTTTAAATTCTTTTAATTTTCCTGTTACACAAAAAGTTAATCCTTTTAATGTAATATCTTCATTTTTTATAACTATTTTTTCAAAAGTTAAATATGGTTCAACTTCTTTCGCTATTGAAAAATCAAAAGAGTTTAATGCTTTTTCCATTTCAGGACCAAATCCATCTAATGCAGACCATTGTCCATCTCCAACGGCGCTAATAAAATCATCCCAAGTTGCAAAATATTTTACAATTTCTTTTGCAACCGTTTTACCTATAAGTGGAATACCTAATGCGGAAATAAAATTTTCTAATTTGCATATTTTACTATTTTCAATAGCTTGAAGAATATTAGTGACTGATTTTTCACCAAAACCTTCTTTATCTATCCACTCTTTTTTATATTTATTTAAACTATAAATATCAGTAATTTTATTTACCCAACCCCAGTTAATTAATTTTTCAAGAGTTGCTTTAGATAAACCTTTTATATCCATACCTTTTTTACCACAAAAATGGTCTAGTTTATTAATAAGCTTGCCTTCACACTGTGAATTTTCACAAACTAAATTCTTCACGCCAGAAGCTGAAATGGAAATCTTTGTAGGGTGTCCGCAAACAGGACAAATATTAGGAATATTGATATGTTTTTCTTTAGAATAATCTCCTATATGCTCCCATGATTTAACTTGAGGTATAATCATATTAGCCTTATAAATATGGAGAATATCTCCTCTTCTTTCAAAACCTCCGCTCAATTCTTCCATAACACTAATATTATGTAGATTTGCTCTTGACACAGTTGTTTCTTCCAGTTCCACAGGTTTAAATATAGCTACTGGGGTTAAAACTCCAGTTCTACCCATCATCCATTCAATATCTAATAATTCAGTATCTACCTCTGTATCACTAAATTTAAAAGCATAAGCTGCTCTTGCATGATGACTAGTTGACCCCAATGAAGTTCCATATTCTATATCATTAAATCTACCTACTAATCCATCAATAGGATAGCCTAATTCTTTACAAGAATTTACAAGAAAATCTCTAGCATCCCAATCAAAACTAGAAGTCCAAGGTGGTACAGTAAAGCCTAATTTTCTTAATGTAGTAAGATTTTTTATAACTGTAGATTCTAAACCCTCTACTACATTCCATACTACAAATGTTAATTTTCTTTTTCTACACTCATTAGCATTTAATAATCTAATAGAGCCACTTGCAAAATTTCTATTATTTTTATATTCTTCTTTAAAAGGTTCAAAATCTTTATCTGTACAAATTATTTCGCCATCAATAATTAATCTTTTTTTATATGGAATAATATAAGGAACTCCTTGAACAGTTAAAATGTTATGAGTAACATCTTCCCCTATTTCTCCATCACCTCTTGTTTCAGCAGAAATAATTTTACCATTTTCATATACAAGAGATACAGTTAATCCATCTAATTTTGGCATACCTACAACATCTTTATTTTCAAAATATTCTATAAACTCTTGCCAATCTTTTGTTTTATCAAGAGATAACATAGGATGATTATGTTTTACTTTTGTTAGGCTTGTTTTAAATTCATAATGAATATTTTGAGTTGGAGAACCCATTAAGCATATTCCCGTTTCTTCTTCTAGTGCTTTTAATTCAAAATAATTTTTATCCCACTCAATATCTGAAACTACTGGATAACCTGCGTCATATTTATTAGTCCAATCATTTAATAATTGAATTAATTGTTTCATTCTTTCTATCTTAAAAAAATTATTCATTAATTACACCTTTCTTTTTTATCGCTTCATCAATTGTTATTCTATGATAATTTTTAACATCTTTTAAATATCCAGCTTCTAAAATATCTTTTAAACTTATAATAGTATTATTTTCATTCCATCCTATTACATCTGATGCGAAGTTTAATCCTTCACCATCATAAAAAGTACCATTGTGAACGTGTCCATGTATATTTAAACACATTTCTCCTAATCCGCTAATTAGTTCATGGCTTAATAAAATTCTATCTGCTATAAATAGCGGACCTGTATAAATTTCATCAAAATGACTAATCATTTTACTTCTTACATCGTGATTACCTGTAATTAATACCTTATAACATTTTAATTCATCCGTATATGCGGGATTGCCTACATCACCTAAATGAATTAATGTATCATTTTTATGAACTAATTTTTTTAAATTGTTTATATGTCTTTCTGGAGTAATCCAATCTGGATTCATAAATTTACAATCTGCATCTTCAAAATGTGTATCTGATACAAAATATACTGAACCTTTTTCCGACCACTTTTGAAAGTTTTTATATAATGTTTTTATTATAAAATAACAACTCCTTTTTATATCTTATAATAATATTATATAATAAATTTTATTAAAAATCAATAAGAGGATTTATATACCCTCTTATTTTATAACTTCACTACTGATGTTATTATACTATCTTTAATCATTAAATTACCAGCTCCGCCTCTTTTTATAGTTGGAACTTCTCGTGCAGATATGCAAATAGAGTTTGGTCTACCAATAGCTAAAATATTATCTTCTTCACTTAACATTAAAGCTCCAATAATATTACCTGTGTTTTCTTTTGGTTTATAAATCATTAAGCCTTTTCCACCTCTACCTTGGCAAGGAAATTCGTCTAACTCTGTTTGGGTCATTAAACCTTTTGAAGTAAATACTGCAACTTTATCTTTCTCATTATGGATAGGTAACCCAATAACAATTTCATCATCTTCATCCATCTTAATACCTTTTACTCCAGAAGTTGTCCTACCAATAGGTTTAATATCTGTAGTAATAAAATGAATTGATTGACCTTTCTTTGTTATTAAAATTAAATCTTCATCCTTTAAAAAAGTTACATTTGCTATATCATCACCATCTTTTATTTTTATAGCGGCGATACCTGTACTTCTTTTTATTTTTGTATATTCTTCTAACTCTGTCTTTTTAACTAATCCTTTTTTAGTTATAAATACTACATATTCTGCATCTGTTTTTCTATTAAGAGAGGTAACCGCAACAATAGATTCATCATTTCCGCAATTAATTAAAGTTGTTAAAGGCACTCCTTTAGATACATTTGTTCCGGCAGGAATGTCATCTACTAATATTTTATACATTTTACCTTTTGAAGTAAATACCATTAAAGTATCAATAGTATTAGTAGAAAAAGCATCTAATATAACAGAATCTGCAGATTTTACACCTTTACCTTTTTTACGCTGTACTTTAAAACTCTTTTTTGGAACTCGTTTGATATAACCAGTTTGAGTTGTAATTACTACCACATCTTCTGGAATAACAGCTTCAATTTCTTTATCATCTTTTGGCACTTCAATTTGTGCTAATTCTGTTCTTCTATTATCGCTATATTTTTTAACAATAGCAACAAGTCTTTCTCTAATAATAGATAACTGTCTACTCTTATTAATTAAAATATCATTAATATCATTAATTGTATTAATTAATTCTTTCTTTTCATTTTCTAAAGCAATTTTTTCCATATGTGCTAATTTAGATAATCTCATATCTAATATAGCTTTAGCCTGTTCTTCTGAAAGATTATATTTAGATTTTAAGCCTTCTTTTGCCTTAGCTGAATTTTCAGATTTTTTAATTAAAGTAATAACATTATCAATATCTTCAAGAGCAATTAAAAGTCCATCTACAATATGTAATCTTGCTTTTGCTTTCGCTAAATCAAATTCTAATTCTCTTTTTAAACAATCAATATTATGTTCTATATAAATACTTATGCAATCTTTTAAATTTAATTCTGTAGGTGTTTTACCTACTAATCCAACTTGATTATATGAAAAAGAAGATTGTAAATTTGTTTTTGCAAATAATTTTTTAACTACCCCTTCAACATTTACATCTTTTTTACAAGAGATAACAATTCTAATTTCTTTTTTACTACTTTCATCAACTACTTCAGAAATTCCTTCAATCTCTTTTTCATCACAAGCTTTACCTATTGAATTTAATATCGCTTCTGTACTCACTCCATAAGGGATTTCATAGAAAACAATATTATTTTTTTCTATTTTATACTGCCCCCTTACTTTTACAGTGCCTTTGCCTGTTGCCATAATTTGCGGAATATCATTTTTATTTATAATCAAGCCACCTGTTGGAAAATCAGGACCTGGTAATGTAGGCTCTTTTCCATCCATTACATCATATATTGCTTGTGCAACTTCTTTTAAATTGTGCGGCGCCCATGAACAAGCCATAGCTACGCCAATTCCGCTATTTGGATTACATAAGAGGTTAGGAAAAATTGCGGGAAGTGTAATTGGTTCATTTGCATTTTCATCATAATTAGGAATAAAGTCAACATTCTTTTTCTTTAATCCGTTTAATAAACCATCTTCTGTAATTTTTGCCAATCTTGCATTTGTATATCTATAAGCAGCGGGACCATCTCCACTAATATTACCCATATTTCCGTGGAAATCAATTAAAGGGTAACGCATTATCCAAGGTTGAGATAAACGTACTAACGCTCCATATATACTAGAATCACCATGGGGATGCCATTTACCCATGACATCTCCAACTATTCTTGCACATTTAACGTGTTCCTTTGATGATGTATAACCACTGTCATATGCTCCCCATAAAATTCTTCTTGCAACTGGTTTTAAACCAGATTTAGAATCAGGGAGAGCTCTATCTGAGTTAACCGCAACTGCATATTCTATAAAGTTTTGTTCAAGTTCTCTCGATAAATTGTGCATTTAAAACTCTCCTTTTTATTTTCTATATATATTATATCTTATTATTTATAAAAAATCAATTTTTATATATATTGTGCTTCATGACTATGAGTTTGAATAAATTCTTTTCTTGGAACAATTTTAGTTCCCATTAAATCATCAAATAAATCATCTGTTTTCATAATATCATCTACAGTAATCTGTCTAATAATTCTTTGTTCTGGGTCTACCAAAATTTCAGTTTCATCGGCGGACATTTCTCCGAGTCCTTTTAAATGTTTAACCTGATATTTCTTTGTAGCTTTTGCTCTATATTTTTCTAATTCTTCATCATCTTTAAGATAAATATATGTATCTTTTCCTTCAGTTACCTTATAAAGTGGTGGTACTCCCGCATAAATGTGTCCATCTAATACCAACTCAGGGCAAAATGTCCAAATAAAAGTATAGAAAAGATTCTTGATGTGAGCACCATCTACATCGGCATCTGACATAATAATAATCTTGTCATATCTTAAATCAGCTGGGTCATATGTTAATTTCATTGTTTTCATATCAACAGTTAAACCAAAAGCGTCAATCATTGTCATAATTTCTTGATTTTTCTGTATTTTTTCTAAAGTTGCTTTTCTTACATTTAAAATTTTACCACGAATTGGCATGATAGCTTGAAACTTATTATTACGAGCTGTTTTTAAATTACCACTAGCACTGTCACCCTCAGTTATATATACTTCACATTTACTTCTATCTTTTGAATTGCAATCCGCTAGTTTTGTATCAAATTTTAAAACTTTTTCTTTTCTTTTTTTCTCTTTTGCTCTGATAGATTCTCTTGCTTTTTTAGCTGCATCTCTTGCTTTTTTAGCATTAATAGTTTTATCCGCAATTTCCTTTATTTCTTTTTCATTAATAGATAACCATGTTTGAATATTTGCAGAAATAATTGAATTAAATGGTTTCATATCAATGCTTGTAATTCTACTCTTTACCTGTGCATCATATTTAACATTAGGAGCAGTTAAATTAAATACAAGAAACATTCCTTCTTGAATATCTTCTCCACTTAAATTATCATCCTTATCTTTTAACCACTTTTGCTCTCTAAAGAATTTATTAAATTCTCTAGTTATAATAGTTTTAATTTGAGAAATATGATTTCCGCTCTCTGTTAAACCTGTATTTACATAAGGAACAATAGTGGAAGAATAATTTGAAGTATATGTTAAAACTAAATCAATATCATTTTTACCATCTTTATCTTTAATACATAATCTATTATTTATAATTTCTTTATCTTTAACTAAATCAGTAACTAAATCATTTATACCATTATCACTATAATAATTAATCACTTTATCAGTTTTCTTATCAGTCAAGGAAATATTTAATCCAGGACATAAACAAGATAATGTTTTTAAATAATCTTTTACCTTATTTAATTCTACATTAGTATGAGTAAAAAATTCTTCACTTGGCTGCCAAGCTACATAAATTCCTGATTCTTCTTTTGTTTTTCCAACTTCTCTTCTATCAAAAATGCCTTCTATAAATTCAATAGTTTCATATTCTCCATCTCTATAAGAAGTTACAGTAAGATTATGAGATAAAAATGTAGGAAGCTTTGAACCTATACCAAAGTTACCAAGAGAAGTTCCTTCATAAGTACCATCTTCTCTATATTTACCAGAAGTATTCAATACACTAAATACTGCTTCTAATACTGTTTTTCCATCTTCTCTTAAAGAATTAACCAATATACCTTGTCCATAATCTCTTACAGATATAGTATCTTCATTTATAAGAGTAATATCAATTTTATTACCATGACCTAGCTTAAATTCATCAATAGAGTTAGAAACTATCTCAACTAAAAGTTGTGTTGAATAAGTTGTATCACCACAATAAACTTGAGGTTTTAATCTTGTAAATTGTAGCGGGTCTAAACTCTCAATACTTTCTTTATTATACAAGTTATTCATATTTTAACTCCTTTTCTTCTTTTCTTCTTTTTATCTTTACTTTTTTCTTCATACTTATAATTATATCAAAAATATTTTTATTTGTCAAAATTATTCCCATAATAACAAATCTAATCTTACTTCATCTTCAGTAGCAAGAGCGTCAGCTATCTCATTTCCAAGAATACCACTATGCCCTTTAATTTTCTCTATTCTAATTTGACAATTGGAAAAATTTTTTATATAATTATTATAGATTTCTTCAAATACATCTTTATTCTTTACTTCTTGCTTTTTACTATTAGTCCAATTATTTCTAGCCCATGAATATATCCATGTATTTAGGGCATTATAACAATAGGCGGAATCCGTATATATTGTTGCAGAAATTTTCTCTCTTAAACAATATTTTATAGCATAGCTAATAGCCTTGATTTCTTCTCTATTATTAGTGGTATTTTGTGATTGTTCGCTATGATAGTGAAGTATTTTTTCACCATCAAAGACTACCACTCCAAAACCGCCAGGACCGGGGTTTCCACTACAAGCTCCGTCTGTATATATCTCAATCATTATTTTTCCTCCTTATTATATGCTTCAGATAGCGTATTATATAATCGTTTAAGTCTGTTTACGTCTAAAACATAATCTTCATCATAACAAACTAAATCTGTTAAACAATAATCTAAAAATATTTTAGTTTGTGGGTGCATTGCTAAACCATTCTTTTTCTTCTCTATCCACCAATCTAATTCTTTTTCATAGGTAAATTGTTTTCCCATATAAGCACGACCTGCACCCAAATAATCGCATAGCATTTCAAGAACATATTTAAAAGGCATCTGTAAAGGTTCTCCACCCTTGTCAAAATTATCCTGCCAATATTCATAATGATGTGGATTTCTACCTTTATGATGTAGCCACGCCATTGAATAACCTTTATCTTCTTTACAAGCATCTATTGGACTTCTATTGCCTTGATAATATTTTACACTTTCCCAAAACTCTATAGGAGAAAATTTAGATATATCATGTAATATTCCTTGTTTATATAATCCTAGTTTCCAGCAATATTGTCGCACATAGTGTTTATGCTTACAAACTTTTACAAAATGTTGAACAACTTTTCTCATTCTCTTTACTCCTTTTTTGCTTTGCAAATTTATTTCTAATTTATCTTATAATGCTATTATAACAAAAAAATGATAAATTGTCAATAAGAAATAAAAAAATAGGCAAATTTAATTAAAATAACTAAATTTGCCTATCATAAAACTACATTAATTCTGCGGTTGCCGCAATTTTTGACCTATAACAAGTTTGTAAAGTAACTTCTCCATAAAAAGGTTTCCCTCTAAATATTTCAGATAATCTTGATAAACCATTGTTATCGCCGCTATAGCTTACCATATCTACTTGACTCTTGTCATCACCTTCAACTACGCAAACAGCATCTTCACCAACTCTTTGTAGCATTAATTTCATCATATCTATTGTACTATTTTGTGCTTCTGTAATATATATACCAGCTTGCATACCAGTAGTATCCATACCTCTACAATCTGCAGCAGGCACTAATACTAAAGTACCTTGTTCAATCATTATTTCAACCTGGTCCATTCCACCAAATTTAGCAGCAAGAAAATTACCAATTTGAGAATCCAATAATTTTTCATCCTTATCTCCTGGATAAAAACCTAACTTAGCTGCTCCTCTCACTGCAACAGTGTTACAAAAAATAATAATTTTATTAATTTTGCCAGCTTCAAATAAAGATATTAATGAGCCCAGACCTAAGTAGCTTTTACCGGAGCCCGCCTTACCTCTTAAAACAGTAATTTGATTGTTAAGTAAACTATCAATAGCTAACTGTTGATATGCGTCGCCATTCATTGGAGATATATCCCCAAAAAATCTAGATGGAATCTTTTTATACCCAATTCTAATATATTTTCCATCTTTCCATTTATATTTATCAACAATATTTCCATCTTGTTTAATAATTACATATTCATTTTCTAATAAATTAAAATGATTAATATAATTATCATTATATATATCATTATAAAAATGTGCTAAATCTTCTTCATTTAATTCAATCTCCTTATACCCTGTGTATTCTTCCTTTTGATTATTTTCATCAAAAGACACTGGAATACCAAGAAGTTCTGCAAAATGCTGACATAATAAATCATTAGTAATAAAAATAAAATCTGTATTATCCTTTTGTGCCTCTAAATAAACTGAGTATGCACATGCTAATATTTGAGAATCGTTATTTCTAGGTAGGTCATCAAATAACTCATTTAATTCTTCATAAGAAAATTTAAAAGGGATAACAGTATAATTAGAACGATTATCAGTTAAAAAGCGGGCTGCTTTTCTTGCTTTATATTTTACATCTTCATCTTTGTGAATAGATGTTTTTATATTTTCTAATTCTTCTATTGTTACACTACTAATATAAAAATGGTCATTTATTTTATCTAAATTATTTAATAAATAACAAGTGTCTATAAAAGTTATCATTCTTCTTCCCCCTCGTAATATTCTTCTTCTGTTTCAGGAGCTTGAAATCCTATACAACAAGTATTTTCAGGAGGTAACTCCGCTTCTTGTAATTCTTTTTCAATCAGATAATCTTTATAAGCGATTTTAGTACAAATATGTTTTGTTACTTGAGCTAAAATATTATTTAAACTATCAATTAAATTAATACCAAAAAGTCCAACTAAAAGACCTATACAAAAATTTATCATATATTCGCCTTTCTATAAAAAATATTTTTCATACTTAATATAAAGAATACTATAATAAAATTATTTATTTTTGGCTTGTTTCTTTTGATTAAAACTATTTAATATTCTTTCTCTTGATTGAATTTTATTTTCTAAACTTTGTTCTAATTTTACTTTCTCTTGTTTTAAATCAGTTAGTTTTTTAATTTCTTCTGTAATTTTTCTTTTTACTTTTTTACTTTCAATAGAGTTAATATTTACATTATCAGAATTTTGATATTCTGCAAGTAATTCTGTTAAAACTTTAATTCTATATCTTTGAGATTTTATTTGTTCTTTTACGCTTTTTATTTCAGCTCTAATATGAGCATACTCACATCCTGCATATCGGCTGCCTCTTCCATTTTCTTTATCTTTTGGATGTAATGCAGCAAGAGCATCAAAAGTTCCAAATTTATTTGCTATTTTTACATATGATAAACCAGATTCTTCATCATAATGTGCTGTTATTAACTTTGATTTAACCATAGTCTTTCTCCTTTTATTATTTATATACCCTTATTTTATCAAAAAAGAATTTTAATGTCAAACAATGAATAAAAATCTCATATGCATGCGTAAAATCAGCACCGTCAGCGACAGCCAAAAATAAAAGAGTAGCATTAAATGCTACTCTACCATTCACTCTTTTTATTTTTAAGCTCTCTAATACTTGATACAATTTTAGACTTAAATAAATTTGATATAACAGATAATACTGCCCATATAATTGGAATATCCTTTAATGCAATAGTAATTCCCATTGCCGCAAGTCCTGATACCATTAAAGGTCCAATAGTAATTTTAAGTATTAATCCCATCAGAAAACCAAAACCAAAAGTAACAAAAGGTTCGATAAATAATATAGCAATAACTATAATCATTATTACAATAACGCCTAAACATCCAATATTTTCATCTAAATAATCATTCATATTATTCAACCTCCATATAAAATCCTTTTATGTCTTCAATAATATCATCAATTAAAACAGGTCTCATGCTATGAGCATCCAGTTCAACATGATAAATTAATCCATGTTCATCCATATCCCAAAACTTATCTGTAGTATGTAAATGACCACATAAATTAATGATACCGAACAATCCTTTATCATCATAGTTAGATGTCATAGTTGGATAATGAGATAAATAAAAATTATATTTTTTATATCTTAGCATAGTTGCACAAGTATCTACAGATACTACATTTTTTGCTGTTGCATATAATTTAACACGCATATTTGTATCGTGATTTCCAGTAACAATATGTAATCTTCCATTTAAAGATTCTAATAAATTCATACCTTTTGCATTATTGTTTAGCATACAATCGCCTAAAATAAATACATCATCATCTGCGGTAATTAGGTCATTCCAATTTTTAACAATAGTTTCATTCATATCTTCTACACATTTAAAATCACGAGGCTCATAAATAAAATCTTTATCATGGCAAAAATGTAAATCTGATGTCAAGTAAATTTTTCCCATAATTTATTCTCCTTTTAATATAAATTTATTAAAGTAATTTCCCCATTTTCATCTGCTTCATAATAAAAATCGTTTTCATATACAGCAGGTGGTTTAAGACTCTCCCACATATTTTTAATAACCTCTGGCGGTACATAAGATTTAGTACCTTTTCTTAATTCATTCTGTTTTAAAGCCTTTTCTAATGGTACTTTTACATATACTATTAAAATCTGGTCTGGCTTTACAGTTAAATTATTAATTAATTTTTTTCTACTGCCCCAATTAAGATGAGTCGCATCAGCAATAACATTTTTACCTTCCGCCAAATATTTATCAATAGTTTCAGTAAAAGTTTTAAAGACTTTATCTTCTTTTGCAAAATATTCATCATCTTTTTCAAGTAAAGAAAATCTAATATCATCTCTTGATACTCTTACTGTATTTGGCTTATCTTCTACTAACTTCTTAGCTAAAGTGGTTTTACCTGAACCAGGCACTCCCATCATTACGAATAAACCTCCCATTATTAATTCTCCTTATCAATTCTATATTCACAATCAAAACTATAACTACAATTCCAGCATCTTTTATTTACATTAAATTCACAATCTTTTTTTGAACAAAACATTAAATCTTCTTTTTTAATTCTATTACCATTGACAAATCTTCCTAATCTAAATTCTTTTTTAAAATCTTCTTTATTATACTTACCAAAAGGTCTTATTTCAGCATGATTTGTTTCTTTCTGACAATATAAACAATATAATTTTTTTAAATGCCCTGCTTCTCTTTCTTTTCCCGCTATCCTAATAATGGGGATGCCTTTTCTTCCACATTCTGTGCAATAAAAATCACTTGGTAAAAAATTATTAGTTTTCATAAGGCACCACCCCGCCATTTTTCTTTCTTTCTGCTTCAACTTTTTTTGCAATATTCTTTTCATGCTTTTTATCAATAGCCTTTTTATTCTTTCTAAAAGCATTCTGGAAATTTATACCATATTTTGTTCCAATGTGTTTTAAAATACAAATTTCTAAACCAGTATTTATATCAAAAGTATCGCCATCCTGAACTACAGCTTTTTCTTTTGTACCATCTTTAAAGTAGGCTACTACAACCTTATTATTAAAAATCTTATAGTCACAAGGCAAAAATATATCTACAAATATTTTATTAAAATTTGGTTCTATAAAAAGTGAATTAGGCAAAACTGGTTCAGTATGGACAATAGGTACGCCTTCATATAGGACAGTTTTTCCTGCTGAAGTGGCAAAAATAGTATTTAATCCATTTGATACTGTATTTGATTCATATTTTATATAATCTGTAGTTGTCATATTATTTATTCTCCTTTAATTGATTTTTCTTTACAAATAAACTGTGCTATAAACTCATCAAAATCTGCGGCGGTTGCTGGATACTCTATAGTTACACCTGTAGATACATCAAGAGTAAAAACACCCATTACAGATTTACCATCTACAACATATTGTCCTTTTTTAACTAAAACATCTCCTTCTACTTGCATAGCTTTTGCAAGAAAATTTTTGATGTCTGTTAAATTATTCATTTTAATAAATACTTTTTTCATTTCATTCTCCTTATTTATTGCGAGAAGCTGCCTATAATGCAGAATTAAGGCAGCACAACCGCAGTTTTTAATGATATTTTAAGAGAAATGGATTACTTACAGCTTTGAATGATAAGTCTCCATTCATATCTCTAAATACAATACCTTCTCTCATTCCGCCATCAATCGCAGATTCGCCATCGGCATAGTTTAATACTTCATCTACAGTATCCGGCATTATGTAATTAGCATCAATAATTGGTACTGTTGGAATATTATATTTTTTTAAAATTTCTTTCATAATAAGAGTATTAACTCTTCCTATATTTGAATAGATAAGATTAAATGCTTTAAAATCATGTTCTCCATTCTTAAGGTATCCTCTTTTCTGGATTCCATCTCCAAAAGTTTCGCCCTGAATTGTAATCCATTCACACTCATCTGGTGTATCTTCGAGCATTTCTCTTAATACCTTTTCAATGTTATATTTTTTAGCCATCTCCCAATATACATTACTATCATGATAGCAATCTCTTTCAGGTGTAGTCTGAACTACGTTTCTTGAACAAACATAAAAATCATATTTGACCTTTCCTGTAAAATTACTCTTATACTTTCTCATAGAAAAAGTTGTTGATGTACCGTCAACCTTTTCTGTAGCAATGAATTCCCTTTTGTCATCTACTACCCAAGGCATATTCTGGATTCTTTCTTCGTCAGTTTTTTTAACCCACTCAGGCCACTCACCTTTCTTATCGCCTTTCTTACCTAAAAATAAGAATAAAATCTTCTTACCCCAAGTATGACGCATTAAAAAACGAATTGGCTTTTTTCTAAATAAAGCAGGATTTCTCTGTGCCATTTTAGCATACTTATCCGCACTTTTTCCTTTTCTCTTGTTATCTTCTACAACAGAATAAGTTACGCCAAGTGCAGCAGTAAGAAATCTTTCATCGCTATTCATATTCACTAACTGTGGAGTAGGTATTTTTTCAGCAAATCTAGTTCCTTCAAAATCTTCTACCGCCATAATAAGTCCCTGTGAAATAACAGTTCCTTTGAAATACTTTTGTGTTTTAATTTTATAATGTTTTCCACTTAAAAAATCAAAAGGTGCTTCCTCTGGAACTTTACTATCAATTTCAAAATAAATAGCAATATCTCCCACTTTAAACTGTCCTTTTCTAACCATAATTTTCCAGCCGCCAACTACAGCCACTTCTACTCGGTCGGCGCCCTCAATAGGTTTAATTTCATCTATTGTAACGAAATAACATAATTCTCTTTCTTTTTTACTATTTAGCATATTCTTTCCCTCCTTTAAAATGTAAGATATGCCTCTGGACCATAATATGGATTCTCAATTTTCATTTTCATCGCTCTAGTAGCAGGAATAGGAATTTCTGATAATTCTATAATACCTTTACATAACTCAATTAAATATTTATTATTTACCAAATCCCTATTAGTATCAATAATTTTTTTACAAATAATTTTCATATCTTCATCAGATAATCCTTTTACTAAAGAAATATTTAAAATTTCTTTAAGATTATTAAATACATTTTCAAGTTTAGAAATTCTTTCTATTGCTCTATACGAACATAAACAATCTATTCCCGCCTCTGAGCAAGCCTTTCTAAAGGCATGCACAAAATCAATAAGTTCCATATTTCCATTACATAAAGATTTTTCAATCTCTAATGAATAATCAATATCAACTAAAGCAAATCTATCAAGAGATGCTCTATCAAGACAATATCTACCTGTGTAGGCATTATCTGCACCAAGTCCATTTGTATTACCTGCGGCAATAACTCTAAAGTCTGGATGTGCTTCTACTTTTCCATTTGGAAAATCAAAATATCTGTTTGCAATTGCGGCGTTCAGAATTACTAGCACTTCAGGTATAGACGCATCCATTTCATCTAAGAAGAATAATCCACCTTGAGTAAATGCTTTATAAAACTGAGTTTCCTGATATTTGCCATTTGCATCAATAAAACCTGTTAATTTATACTCCTGACTAACCGCATTTGTAAAGTAAAAATCCAATCCCAAAGACTTTGCAACCTGCTTACAAATTACATTCTTACCAGTACCTGCCGCACCAGTTAAGAATACTGGAATATCCAATGAAACAATCTTTAATACTTCATCAAATTTTTCATGTAATGTTTCATTAAGTTTTATTGTTGGTTTATCATTTACTTTTATTTCGTGTATTTTTGGTAAAAAACCATATTCTTTTTCAATCTTTTCCTGTATTGTTGGAAATACTTCATTCATTACTTTATTAATTGTAGTTTCTTTTAAAAATTCTACCATTGAATTTTCTACATTTTGTAATAGTGTCTATGTATCTGCCATATTTTATCAACCTCTTTCTTTTTTTATTTTGTTATATTAAAAAATTTTAATAATTCATCTACGTTACAATCCATATCATGTACTTCACTCGCAAAAAGACCAAATACATTTTTATCATCTATCCCAAAGGCTTCTTTAATTTCATTATTTATTTTACTATATGACCTACCATACCCATTTTGATAACGAGTATCAGTTAATCCTGGTACTGTTTCAAGCCATTTAAAAGAAATTCTTCTTAACATAGATGGATGAGCTATAGGAAAACAAATTTTTTGTAAATTAAATCTTTCATTGAAGTTTTTTACTTTTAATATTCCAAAAGTTGACTGATTAGAACCCTCACTACCATCAAATCCTAATCTTAAATCTACTTGAATCCCAGCCATTTCAATTAACTGTATTGTTGATAATAAAGTAATTCCTGCTTTTAAAAACCAAGAAGTTTCTCTACAAGCATTGCCTACATTAAAATAATAAATAGTAATGACCTTTCTCTTATCTTCTTTCTTTTCTTTTGTTATCATACTTTCAGGTAAGCCTTTTAATGTATTGGGTACATTTGGAACATAACCAACAGGAGAATTTTTATTTTTGAAATTTTATTTATAGATAAAATTATTTTTCATATTTGCTTTTACTTTCGCTTTAATTTCAGCTAAAGGTTTTACATATCCATACTGCAATAATGATTTAGCTTCTTCATATGAATGAGTTTTAGTAAACTCATAATCACTAGAAGCAGACTCATGTTTATTTTTCATTACTTTATTATTTGGTCTATTTTCTATTGTATCTAAAAGCTGTTGTATGGTATAAAATTTTTCTATTAAAAATTCCATTTTTTCTTTTTCCTTTCTCTTTATATTATAAGTATATTAAAATTTTTAAATAATATCAATTAATAAATGCTTGCTCTAGTATAACCTGTTGATATATAGCAGTTATCAAAAATTTTTTCGTCTTTTAATTCTATTTCATATTCATTCATATGAGTAATAGCTAAACTAATTTTAACAACGCTTTTTAAAGGGTTATTATTTACATCTTTTAAAATACGTTCTTTTAATTCTTTATAATCAAGATAACCATATCTTAAAGAGTCTTGAAAAATATTTGGTACATTTGTTATATCAATCATATTTGGATTAATATTTTTCTTTTCGCATTCTGTATCAAACCTGCCAACTCCGTGCCTAGTCATATAAGAACGAGTAACATAACATACTTCCACTTCACCCTTATAATCAAGAGCATTAAGAATTGTTGCTGGATTTTTCATACCAGTATTTGAAGGAGTAAGATTTGGAAAGTAATCCATATTATATTGGTCAAGAAGCAAGCCTTGCCCGCCTTCAAAAATTACATTATCATAATAATTTAAAATGTCATCATTAGCCCATTTTGAATGTTCTATCATAAACTCAAAATCATCAATAAAATTCATAATAACAGCATTGCTTGTTAAAACATTCATAAACTCTACTGATATATTTTTTAATCCAAAATCATCAAATCTTTTTGGAACATAGTTTTTTCTTAAATAATCAAGAAAATCAATTTTATTTAATACAGAGAGTCTCATAAATTCTCCAACTGTCATAGCAGCAGGATTTATATTAACCGGGTTTTTAAAATCTACACCATCTTTATTTCTATAAATTGTTTCACCACAACTTCCATGTTTATCTATACCACGGTCCGCTTCTAATACTTGATTAATAAGCATATCATAAATAGTTGTAAGTTTACATTTCTTGTTAATATATACCTTAGGAACGCGACCATGCTTAGCCAGTTTCTCACATTCTTGTCTAAAAAGAATTGGATTTACAATAAACTCTTTTGCAATATACGTAGCAGCTCCTGCGTAAGTACCTGAGCCAAAATGACAAAATACATGCCTATATCCTTCTGGAGTTATAACCGTATGACCTCGCTGAGCTCCGCCATTATGTAAAACAACAATAGCATTATCTTCTTTTTATGCAAAATAATCAGTCATTAAACCTTTTCCTTCATCGCCAAAATTAGCTCCTATTACAACTTTTACTTTTTTCATTTATCAACAACTACCTTTCTTTATCTTATATAAATATTATAACAAAAAATTATAAAAAAATAAAAAGGCATTTTAAAATGTCTTTTTATTATAAAAGAATTTTATTAAAATTCTACAAGTCCTTCATTTTCACTTGATACTGAGAGGTCACTAATAGCATTTCTTACGACTACTGATGTTGAACCATCCCAAGAATCTGCTACTTCATCAACGCTTTTTCCTGCGTGAATTTCAAGAATAGAAATAATAACTTCTGGAATATTGTCAATATTTTCTACATAAATACAATTTTTTCCGAGCATATTTTTCCATTGTTTTTCTGGCTCCTGATAAGGAACTGGGTCTACAATTAAATGATAGATTTCATATTTTCGTGAAACTTCAGTTAAAATTTCTTCTGCTTCTACATCATCACCTATAAACTCTTTAATGGATTCTTTTGAAATAGTAGGTAAACAACATTTATCGCCAATAGTAAAAAGGAAACCTTTCTTATTGTGCTTATCAAAACTATCTATTTTAGTGTGTCTTGCTGCAAAATACCATGGCAGTGCATATGATTCTCCACCATTTCCGCCACCGCCTCTTTCAAAATAAACATCATTAAGTTGCTCCGCAATTCTAATATCTGATTCGAATTGCGTTGTCTGAAGCGGACATCTATCATAATATTCATCTCCAAAAGCCAAGAACATAATCTGTGGGTCTATTACCGGTTCTCTTTTGAAAATTTCAGTAATCAAAGTATTTAATTTTAAACTAACTGTTTCTAATACAGAACTCATACTTCCTGTAACATCTAATCCAAGAATAATAGGAGAAGAATTTGGATGTTCATCACTATCGCAACTTTCTCTCATATCAATATTTTTTGGATTAAATTCATCTTTCATAGCTGAATTTTTATATAATTCACTTGCTGATGAAGTGCTTGAAAAGCCTAATCTTTTGTAGTCCATGTACCACATCCCATATTAATTACTTCCTTTCTTATAAACTAAATTTTTATTTGTTATTATTTTTATAAATTTACGCTTTCCATAACTATCTATTAAAGCTTTGTCCCATTTTTTACTTTCTTCTATTGAACTTTCTTTAGTTCCTGAAGATAAAAAGTTTTTAAATGTTTGCGGAGCTGATGTAGAAATATACTGTCTCCCAAAAGCCTTAATAGATTCTATATCTGTAATAGATTTAGATATTTTATTCGCCTTAACAAGCGGTGACATAATATTATATATATCCTTTGAAGTACCAATCATTGCGGCGTCTTTGTCTGTAGTATACCACCATCCGCCTAATAATAAAATAGAATGAAAATCTGTTGATACAAAACAATTGTCAATATTAATTCTAATCCATTCATTTTTAAAAAACAACAAATATTTATTAATCTGCTTATCATCCAAGCTAAATGTTTGTCTGGTATTTCGCCATTAAATACATTTTCAATTACCGCACGTAATGGATATACATCTTCGGTTTTTGATATTACAATAATATGTTTATTATCTAATGTATTATATTCAGATATAACTTGTGGAAAAAGATTTTTAAAATATTTTTCCATTTTTTTATCTTTATAAGATATTTTATTAATTTGTTTTATATAATTATTATAATACTTTTTTTATTAAAATCAAATATGTATATAATATGCTAATTACATACATAATATTCACCAAGTTCAAAAACCCTATGATAAAGATAATTAATATTTAAAGTTGTTCCTTTTGTTGTTTTTATCGCAATAAAATTGCTTTTCTCCCAAGTACCTGCTTCAATTGCTTTGATAGCATTGTTATATAATTTTGTTAAAGCTGAAATTATATCATTTGCTCTATCATCCGCAAAAGTATCTGGATGATATTTTTAGCTTGAGTAACATCATTAGGAAAAATATCTCCTACTTTGGTATTGGGGTTTAATATTTTATCAATCATTAGTTATTTCTCCTTCATTTACCATAATAAAAAATGTCGACCAACTACCAAAGTCTATATGAATTTCATTACTCTTAGGGCAAGTGTAGCAAGTCCAAAAAGGTCTATGATAACCATGTTTTTCGCTATATTCTATAATAGCCTTTCTAGCCTCTTATTCATTTGGATAAGAGCCATAAAGCTTTCTTTCATTATGTTTATTTTCTTCTAAAAATAATTTTATCATTTTTAAATAACACCCACCTTCCAATTTCTACCACAATAGTTATGATTATTTTTAATTGCATTGTTAATTCTTTTTGTAATTATTTCTATTGGTACATCTTTCATATTATATGCATTTTGGCAAAATTTTGCTGCCTCTTTTATATCTTTAAAAGTAGATTTACCGCTTTTAATAACGCTAATAAATTGTGCCTTATTGGGTGCTATATTAAAATTTTCTTCATTAGGTACTATATTAATAAAATCTTTCTTTGCTCTTAGTAGATTTTCTTCTTGTGTAACCCATTCAAGATTAAATACAGAATTTTCTCTTTTGTTATGATTTAAGTGGTCTATAGTTAAATCTTCTGCGTTTGGAATAGGTTTGAAAGTAAGCATAACTAATCTATGAGCTGATTTATATCCATAAGGGGTTTTTACCATTACATATCCACTATTGTTAATTTTAACAGGCACATTATTTTTATACTCATCCTTAAAATTGCCTAAATTAGATACATAAATTCTAAATTCTTTGTTCCATTTCCATTTTTCCACTCTAAACTGAAATTTTGGTAAAATAAATTTTATCATATAAAACACCTCTTTCTTTTTATCTTATAAATATATTATATAATATTTTTATAAAAAAATAAAGCAAGAGTTTTTTCTTGCTTTATTAATTATTGTTTACAATTTAATTTTTATGTTTAATCTGGAATAATTTTATCTCCTATTGGAATACCATTCCCATCAATTTCCTGAATGAAATTAATTGTATTCTTTTTTAAATTCCCATTTGTTTTCATAAAAGCAGTAACAGCACTTTGTGCGTCTTTTGTTTTTACTATAGATTTTCTATCAATGACTGCACCATATTTTTCATTTGGATGCCAATTAATTATAAAAGTTTTCATTATTTTCATTCCTTTCTTTTTATTTTCTATATATATTATATAATATTTTTTATTAAATATCAATTAAAAAATTATTAATTCTGTTAATTACTTTTTTATGTGTTATATGCTTTTATCTAAATATTATGCACCTCCAATAGTGGATTAATAATTTTAATATAAGTACCTTTCATCCCCATATTTAATACTTCTGCCACTTTATTTTCTTTCATTTTTTTAATTAAATTATTGTAAACTGGGCGGGAAATGCCATATTTGTCTACTAATTTAGAAATTGTAATATTGCCCTCGTTGCCAATAGAATCAATAATTGACATAAAAGCTCTTTCTTCTGCATGCGTTAATTGCTTAAAAAATTCTTCTTTAGTTAAAGGTTTATCTTCACTTTCAACAAGAGAGAGTTTCATAATTGCGGAAACGCCTCTATTAATTACTTCTAAGGCAGCTGATGAAGAAACATCTTCTGTATCTGTATCTGCAAAGACCGCCGCTGCCGCTTCTTCACATAATTTATATTCTAAATCTTTTGTCTCTTGGTCTGCCTTTCCTGTTTTTAAAGACATAGCATATTTAATATCTTCTTTCTCTGTTAAGGCAATAATGTTTTCTAAAGAAGGTTCTCCAATTTTATCTAATGTTTTTCTTAATCTAAAACAATTTGCTAATTTTTTATCTTCTTTTTCATTGTTACTTTTAGCTTGTTTTAATGTATTATAAAGTTGTCCTGCAACCGCCTTTTTCATTTTATAATTATTATAATTTCCAATTAGGTCTTTATTGTCAAAGAAATACATTTTAAACAAATCTTTATATTTATTATTTAAAATATAAGATTCTCCAAATAAAGTTTCTAAATAGTTTATATTTTGTTTTAATAATTCTTCTCGATAGCATCTAATATCTTTTACTACAATATGTTCATCTTCAAGATATAATTCTTTAGAATACCAAGTTTTATTAAATAATAAGTCATCAAAACTTGGTAAGATTACTAAGATACTATCTACATCACTTGTTGGTGTAGATAAATTATAGTTTTGAGAACCATATAAAAATACACCAACAATTTTATCTTCATTAAAGATTTGTTTAGCATAATCTAAATGTTTTTGTAATTTTTTCATAATTGATTTATTAGTCATTGTTATCTCCTGTAAAATAAGTTTCAACTGTTAATGTATCTAAATTAAATAAAGCTATTTTATTTGTAATAAAAGAGCCTAAATCTAAAGCAATTTTATGATTATTAGCATATTTATAAATAAAAGGTTCTTTATTCCAATCAGCTAATAATCGCTGACCTTCGCCAATTATTCTCCCTCTTTCTTGGGTAGTATCAGCAAACAATGCTTTATTATTATAAATTTTTCCTATAACATTACAGCTAGGTGTATGTCCATGCACTATAAAAGAGTTATCTTCATAATCCCAAGATTCTAAGATATGTTTTCTATCCCAACAGTAATTATCATTTGCATCTAAATAATCCCAATATCCAGAATGACTTAATCTGATTTTTTGTCCTTTTTTATTAATATATTCAGCTTTATAAGGTAAATTTCTAACTTTTTCAACAATTTTACTTAATTCTGTTATGTCTGCGGGATTATCTTTATTCCATTTATTATGAATTTCTTCTACTGTGGTATATCCGCCATTTGAATGTACCCATAAAGGCGGGTTAAAACCATTAAGGCTAGTTACAGCTCCCTCTACAAAAAAGTTTTCGTGATTACCTTTTAAATAAATTACATTAGGCATTTCCAATAATTCTAACATAATTTTTAAACCATTAGGTCCTCTATCTATTGCATCGCCTAAAAAATATAGCGTATCAGTTGCATCAATATAAGATTTAATTTTTTCCCATAATTGATATTGACCATGCAAATCTGTAATGCAATAAGTTTTATTCATTCTAATCATCCCTCTTTCTTTTTCATTTTTTCTTTAATAATATTATATCAAAATTTTAATAAAAATTCAATAAAGGACAATATTAATTAATATTAAAAAATAAAGTTTTATATTTTTTATAGAATGTAAGAAGGAGGAAAAATTAAATATGGCAATAGCTTTAACAAGTAATAGAAATAATACTTCATATGGAGTAAATTCATATGTAGCTGACGATGAAACTGATATAAAAGATTTACCAGTAGATGTACAACCTGGTAGTACATGCATCGTAGTAAATCCAACTTCTGTATATATGTTAAATACAAAACAAGAGTGGGTTAAATTATAATGAAAAAGGAGGAGATACAATGGCTTTTAGTCCAGAAACTTACGCCTTATGCTTAAAAAATACTGCTGAAAAAATTGATGAAGTATTAACTTCAGTTTATAATTATAAAGGTAGTGTAGATACAATAGCAGATTTACCGCTAACAAATAATAAAGTTGGAGATACATATGATGTAAAAAGCGAAGGCGGACAAAATTATGGATGGAATGGAGAATCATGGGATTCATTAGGTGTAAACCGAGAAGCAACAGATACTGATTTAGGTTTAATTAAAAAGAAAGATAATACATTTAATACAACTATTTTTGTTGGAGATATGACAGCTATAAATAGTAATAATACAAGTATCACTGGTTCAGGAATTACTTCTGTTAATGGAGAAGGTAGTTTTGAAGTTAGTAAACCAACAACAACTTTAGCTAGTAAAACTAATAATATTGCGGGTGAAGTAGTTGCTATAGCTCCATCATCAAGAATTAATTTAACTACTGCGAGCATTCATTTAGTAACTACTGGTTCAGCTAATGAGGGAATTATTATTAATGCTGATAACATGCCAATATTATTAAGAGGAAATTTAACTATAGATGGATATAGTACAAATACAACTAATATAAACACTCCTGTAATATGCAGTCAGCCTATGGAGGTGTATAGTTTAACAGCAAAAAAAAATATATATACACAAGATTTTTTATCTACTAGTGGCAATATATATGGGAAAAATTATGGCTCAACCAGAGATACAAGCATAAATTCTTTAATTGAAGAACAAGGGGCTAGAGATAATATTATTTTAGGAGTAGGTAATACCTATATAAAACATCAAGGACAGCCAGCTCAAATTATTGAAAACATTATTATTGGAGATAGTAATCAAATATCAGATGAGGCAGCAAATGATTTTATTATTGGCAAATCTAATATAATTGAGTCAAAATGTTCAACAGCTTTGGGCCTTTCAAATTATATTGCAGAACAAGCAGATTATTCTTTAATAAAGGGTCAAGCTAATAATATACAAGCTTTAGGTGCAACTATATTTGGTTTTAAAAATAATAGTACTGATTCTGCTGAATTTAGTTTAGTCTCTGGTGTTGATAGCACAGTTAATGGAAAGACATCAACTGTTTTAGGAGATAATTTAAGAGGTTCTACAGAGACAGGTTCAATGACTATTGGTACTTTTAATGAAAACAAAGATGCAATGTTTGTAGTTGGTAATGGTAACCAATCTTCTTCTAGCGTAACTACAAGAAGTAATGCTTTCGAAGTATATAAAAATGGAGATGCTGTTATACAAAACAACTTAACTGTTGGAGGTACTATTAATTCAAGTAGTCTAAAAAATATTCCAGTATGGACATTAGATGATATACAAGAATCTGATGAGCTTGTAAATATATTCAAATACTTCTTAGGAGATGGCTATAATGATTTTACAACATGTAATAGATGGTTCATTGTAATGCCTCAGGCCCCTCATCAATTTTTCATAGGACATAATAGTAAACAAGGTGTCACTCTGAATTTATCATCACTCGGTGAGATGCATCTGTTATATTTTATTAAAACTTCAGAAAAATGGACAATCACATTGTATAATATTACTGGTAAATTAAATGAAAGTAGTAATAAGTCTATTCCAACTATTGAAGTTAGGTCTTTTGTAGAAGATGAATCAGGTAATTTCAGTGCACTAACTACAATCCCTACATTTGTTACATCTGTTTCTGGTATGATGGATGCAGACTATAATCCAAGTAGTGATAGGCATATTATCACAATGAAGTATCTGAATACTCGTATTCAAGAACTTCTTGATAATGAAATATCTTCTAAGATAACTGAAGAATTAAATAAAATAAATGTAGCTGAAAATAAAAATTAAATATAAGAATATTTTATATAAATTATTCTATAGGTTTTAAAAATAATAATAATTATTTTGAAAGGAGAACAAAAATATATGGCAAAATATAAAATTCATAAAAAAATAGCAAAAGCTATTAGTTATTCACCAGTAAAAAGAACAAGAAAAAATATTAAATATATTGTTATTCATTATACTGGTAATAAAAATGATACAGCAAAAAATAATGCAGTATATTTCGCTAAAAGCAATACAAGAGAAGCTGGCGCTCATTTCTTTGTTGATAGAGATGGAAAAATTTACAAATCAATTCCATTAAACAGAACTGCTTGGGCTGTTGGTGGTAGTAAATATCCAGGAACAAAAGGTGGTTCTTATTATAATAAATGTACAAATTTTAATTCAGTAAGTATTGAATTATGTGATATTACTGATAAAGACCCTTCAGAGAAACAAATTAATGCAGTTAAATGGTTAATTAAGAACTATATTCAAAAGTATTGTAAAAATGCTAAAACAATCATTAGACATTGGGATGTTACAGGTAAAGAATGTCCTGCAA
>ULME01023760.1_pt1 | contig 50695 bp, 30 predicted proteins | sample 1951591 | NCBI WGS metagenome assembly ULME01 (sample SAMEA4835544, study PRJEB28245) | human gut metagenome | biome: gut microbiome; material: fecal sample | place: Denmark | collected 2008
TGAATCTTACAGATATGACATTCTTTATATTGGTTCTACAGAAGAGCCAAATATCCAAATTGCTAAGATTAAAGGTGAGGAGGAACATAGAGGATATCAGTTTGGGTTAATACAGCAAAGAAAGGTTGCCTAAGCTCAAACTTTAATAAACACTGTGAATTGCTGGAAACTCTTTAGAGCTTCAAGTACTAATTAATAAAAAATAAAATATGGAAATTTGGAAAGACATTAAAGATTTTGAAGGTTATTATCAGATTTCAAATCTTGGAAATGTTAAATCTCTAGATAGAGAAATGATTGTAAATGGTGGTATTAGAAGATATTATTCAAAACCTATCACCCAATCAATAGAAAAAGATGGTTATTTAACTGTGACATTATGGAAAAATTCTAAGAGTAAATCTTTTAGGGTACATAGATTAGTTGCAGAAGCTTTTATAGAAAATCCAAATAATTATGAAATAGTAAATCATTTGGATGGAAATAAACAAAATAACACTGTTGGAAATTTAGAATGGTGTACTATTAAGGAAAACACTAATCATGCTTTTAGAACAGGTTTAAGAAAATCTGGTGAAAAACATAGATGGTCTAAATTAACAGAATTTCAAGTAAAACAAATACCTAATTTATTAAATCAAGGTTTTTCTCAAAAATATATTTCTAAATTATATGGAGTTTCTTACTCTTGTATTAAGAATATATGTCAAGGAAGAAAATGGAGATTTTTAATTAGTGACAATCTTGAAGATTAGACAATCAGCAGCTTAGCTCTAGAAATAGAGAAAGTTCAGAGGCCATCCCTTTAGGGAGTACCCATAAGCATGGGGAAGTGCAGTGCTTCTTTATATTAGAAGATATAAAGAATGAAGATATGGTCCAACCTCTATAGAGATATAGAGAACACTTTAAAAGTGTTATACAAGATTAGCGACCTTGTGTTAATAAATAATGTTAGAAATCCTTTCACAGGTCAAATGAACAATAATAATATGTCATTTGATGAAGACTCTTGTGTGATCCATAAGATGGCTTCTTTAGGAGCATTTATTTTGGATGCTGAAAGAACTATGAGTTTAATTTATAGAGCTGTTTAATTGAATAGGGGAGGAAGAATCCTCCCCAAAATATATTTAAGGAGAAGAAGATGGTAGAAACAAAATCAAAAGGGATTGTATCTTGTTTAAAAGATAATAAGGTTATTGTTAGATTTATTAGGAAACCAGATGGGTTTGTTACTAATCCTAAAAATCCTCAATATGGAGGATTGTCTATGGGAGCTAGTATTGTGTTAACAGTACCAGTATTAAGAAATGGTTCTTATAAAAATGTTTTAACAGATAGTGAAAAAGCATTCTTGGAGGAAACATTAGGACTTGAATCAGGTGCTTTATCTGTACATAGAAAAGAAAATAACTATTGGGATAATTTTAATGTGGCTCTAAAAAAAGAAGATACTACATTTAATCTAAGTGATCCTATTGACTACATTAAATATAAAGTAGTTGTTAATAATACTGATTTAGTAGCCCCTTCATTGGAAGATCTTCAGTCTAAGAAGTTGGGTACTTGGAGATTTGTAATTATTAATGAGGGAGAAGAATTAGCTCAAAAAACTGCTGTTGCTAATGCTAGAGCACAAGCTTATATTCTATTAGGATCTATTAAAGAGAATAAGCCTAAAGTTAAAACTATTGTACAGTTACTAACTAATAAACCTATTAATAACAATACTAAATTAGATCAACTGGTTGTATGGGCAACAGAAGAAATTGAAAAGGAACCCAAGAAATTTTTACAGATTGCTAATGATGAATTCTTAGATACTAAGATTAATATTATTGAAGCAATAGAATATGGAATAATGAAGAAAAGAGGAGACTTTTATTTCATGGCAGATAATACACCAGTATGTGAAAAAAATGAAGAGCCTACACTAGATAATTGTGTTAAATTCTTGAATAGTCCTAAGAACCAAACAATTTATCTTAAATTACAATCTCAAATCAAAAATGCTCAAGAATAATGAATAATTCTAAAGAATGGATAGAGAGTTTTAATTTACATTATAATAATTCTGATAAGTCTGCTCCTGAGTTGAATTCTTATGAAATATCTTTGTTTCTAACACAAGCACAGGATGAAATTGTAAAAGAATTTTATTCTGGTAAAAATATATACCATGAAGCTGTGGATAGTACAGAACATATAAGGACAGCTTTGGAATATCTTGTTAGAACAGAAACATTGAATCCATTAGAATTATCTAAATATAGAGGTTATAATCAAGCTAGATTTAAAACTGCAGATAATATCTGGTATCCAATTAATGAACAAGTAATTATACCTAATTGGCCATTAACTATCTTAGTTATTCCTACTACATGGGATGAATTAAATGTTAATCTTATCAATCCTTTTAAAAAGCCTAATGAGAGGAAAGTATTTAAATTAACTAAGAATGATGGTATCTATATTATCTCTAGTAAAGAACCTACTAGCTATGAAGTAACTTATTTAATAGAACCAGAACCTATAATACTAGAAGATCTTTCAACTGGATTATATGAAGGTATGGGATTATCTATTAAAGGAGAGACTAAAGAAACTCTTTGTAAATTAGGTTCTAATATACATTTAAATATATTGAATAGAGCTGTAGAATTAGCTTTAAGAGATTATAATCCCTCTAATTTAGAAGCTCATGTTCAATTAAATCAAAGAAACTTTTAAAATTAAAATATAAATGAGTGCTTTATCAAATCAACAGGTAAGACATATGTATGTTGTTACTGGAGCATCTTCTGCTGCTGCTCCTTCTAATTTTACTTCAGCTACTACTGGACAAGCTGCTGTATTTAATGATCTTGGAGCTAAGACTGCTGGTAACTATGCATATTTCTTATATAAAAATAATAAAGGATATATCTCTAAAACAGATAATATCTATAAAGATCAAGTAGTATATGCTAAGACTACTGATTATGCTCCAGAATCATTTAAAGAAGTAATTGTAACTCCAGTTAATGTAACTGCTGGTGTTAAATATGTTCTTGAAATTCAATTCTTGGATTGGTATTCAGTAAGTCCTGAAAATCAATATTTTAAGTTAGCATCTTATACTGCTAAAACTGGAGATGATGCAGAAGCTGTAGTTGATGGTCTTGTTAAAGATCTAGCTTATCAGTTTATGCATGAAACTGGATCTTTCACTTCATCTTTCCAGTATACTCCTAAAGGTGGAACTGCTATTAAGCTTCCTGGAAATAAATATTTGGAATTCTCTAAAAGTGGAGCAACTACTGCAGCTACTCTAGTAATTAAAGAGAAAGAACAATACTCTAATAAGGATAAAGTTCCTGCAAAGAAACTTATGTTCAATGTTAACATTCCTACTGGTGAGGGAGAAATGACTACTGAAGATAAATTTGTTGATGCTGCAGGTACTGAAGTTAAATATCATAGTCTTGGTCAAGGTAATGGTAAAGTTATTGCTGAACAAGAATGGTTCTATTTAGGAGAAAGAGGAGATATCTATAGAAATATGGGTTATCCTAATAACTTTGAAACTTCTTACATGGCTGATGCATCTAAAGGCTATGTAATGGTAGATATTACTTTCTTCTATCAAGGACATAATGAAGATGTACAGAAATCACAAAAACAATTGTATTTTGTATTCCCATTTGATCTAGATGGAAATAAAAAACCAGTAAAAGCTAGTCATAATGCTGCTAAAGCTGCTGCTAAGACTTTAACTGATACTTTGGGGACTATTCTAGGAATTACTATTAATTCTTTGTCTCCTACAGATTAATATATAACATGGGGAGATGGTGTAATACTGTCTCCCCTTTTTTATTTTAACTATGGTAGAAATACATGAATGTAGAGTGTCTCCATTAGGAGATGGAATTTTTCTCTGGACTAATGTAATAGATGGTCCAGATTATGCCAATGTCTTTCTAGAAAAGATAGCCATTGTGCAGTATGATAAATTTACTATAGATTATCCTGATAAGCAAAATATTTTAGTTGAACTCACTGGAGAAAATTTAGGTGAAGATAGAAAAGAAGTTAAAATGACTATTTCTAGTGCAGCTTTTGATTTTGAAAGGTATTTTTATTTTGTTTATATTAAAACTATTGGACAACCTACTTCTAGTAATGGAACAGAGACTTACTGTGATTCAGATCTAGTAATTTCAGCTGCTGTTAATCTTTTACCACTTTATCACACTAAAATTAAATTACTTAAAGAATATGTAAAAACATGTGGTAAAAATGAACAGTTAATTATAGATATTATTTTAAAAGAAGAAATTTTTAAGAATTCTCTAACTTTAGGAGAATTTTCTACATCTGTTCAAATATGGGATGATCTATTAAACTATGATTTAGCTCAAGCTAATCATAAAACCTCATATGAGGGATATAAAAATGTACAAAATAACAAACAAATCACACTATGATAAATACATTAACAACTTTGTATTCATCATTAAAATCATATTATAATAATCTCATTGTTTATGGCCATTCCTATGAAAATAGGAAACTTATCATCTTAAAGGGTGTTTTAGATGTTATTAAAGAGTTAAGATGTTATTCTTATACTTCTAATCAAGATATCACAGATATTTATTCTATAGTAGAATATATAGTTAATTCTTCAGATATTTTTAAAAAGGAATATGCTCCTACCAATAATGCAACTAATTATTTTAAAGATGTTCCTTCACAATTTTATCCTAAAGGAGAATATAATATTAAAGAATCATTAGTAACAGTAATTGCTAATACTACAGCTTTTAAATATGATGGAGAAGGAACAGTATTTCCTAATGAAATAAATCTTCAAGCTGTAGCTTATAATTTTACTCCTTCCACTAATTCAGCTAGAAAATGGGAATATTCTAATGGTGGTACTTATAGAATTATTGAAGGAGCAACATCTGATAATTTAACTGTAACTCCAGATTCAGAGTTATGGAATAATACTGATATGATTTCATTAAGATATACTGTTAATGATATCTATACTAACCAACTAACAATCTTTAAAGTTAGAGATGGTTATGGAGCATATAGTGTAGAAATAACTTCTTCTAATGGTAATATCTTTCAAAACAATAGAATAGATACTGAATTATCAACACATGTATATATAGCAGGTTCAGATATTACTAACACTATTCCAGCTGAAGAATTTAGTTGGAAAAGAATTAGTGATGATCCTACATCAGATACTCAATGGAACAATAAAAATCTTAAAGGTAAAACTATAAGGATTACCAACAAAGATGTTAAAAAGAAAGCTACATTTGTTTGTACTGTTGTTATAGATGGTGCTAAGATTATGAATGGTCAAATTACCATTCTAGATCAACTAGATACAACATATATAAGTTCAACATTAGAATCTAATAAATCTTTAGTTCAATTATATAATACAGAAGATGGAAAATTAAATCCTGATTGGACTGTTTATCCTTATCTAGTATTAACTCCAGGAGTCTGGTCTGGAGATCCAGAAGATAATCTTCTTATATCTCAAAAAGAAAATATTAAAGATTTTAAATGGACTAAGAATGGATTATCTATAGAAAATAGTCCTACTCATGTTATAGATGAAAATAAAGTTCTTACTATCAAAACAAATGAGTTAACTCTTAATCCTAATATTAGATATGGATTTTATGGTGTATATGTAGATCCATTAACTAAAGCTGAGACACCTTTCTATTCATCTTTATCATTTGTTAGGGTAGAGACTTCTAGAGTTACTATCCAAGCAGTAATGTTATATCCATTAGGAAGTATTTTTAAAAATGATGATGTAGATTTCTTAAAAGCTCATTGTGATTTATGGAGAGGTTCTTATATAGATAATACTGATGTTGAATATAAATGGTTTATAGAAAAACCTGGAGTATTTGATCCTAAATTTACATCTTCTACTGCAAAAGTTGGAGATAATGTATTACATGTAGATAATACTACAGGAATGGTTAGAGATTCTAATATTAGAATCTTAGGATATGATTATGTAGTAGCTACAGTAAATTCTTCTACAACCTTAGTATTAACAGAAACATTAAAACAAGATGTTCCTAGTGGTACTAGAATATATAATCCTTATTATAATAGTAGTGGAGGAATAGGATGGGCTTATATTGATGAAGTAAATAATTTTGGAGTTACTGGATATACTACTAATGAAATTATTATTCCAGAATCTACTGTATTAAATTTTGCAACATTTAAATGTGTTATTACAGATTTAGATTCAAAATCTATTACTTATAATCAATCTGTATATGCCACAGCTTCATTCTTAGACCAACAAGATCCTTTACAAATAGCTTTTAATACTCCTGAAGGAACTATCTTTAAAAATAAAACAGGAACTATTACAATAGAAGCTGAAGTATGGAGAAATGGTGAAGAACTTGATGAAGATGGATCAACTTATATTTATGATTGGATTCAATATGATAAAGATGGACAAGTTATTTCTACTTTCTCTAGAATAAATAAAACTATTTTAATAACACCAGATGATGTTGATTCTAAATCTAATTTTGAAGTTAGATTGAAAAACTCTTTAGGAGAGGTAATTGCTAAAGGAAGAATCACCATTGTAGATATTATTGATGGTAGTAATAGTGTTATTATATATACTAGAGATATGCTTGAACCTATCCAACCTAGAGGAGCTAGTCCAGCAGGATGGAATGTTAATCCTAACACATTTGATGAATGGTATGGATTATTATGGCAAGCATTTAATATAAATAATCTAACTGGAGAGCCTTCAGGAGAATGGACTCCTCCATTATTAGTTGATGAATATACTACTAACATGTTCTTTAGATTCTTATGGAATGAAGGATCAGGAGATTATAGTAAGTATTTACAATATGGAACTAATGCTAATAATAAAAGGGAGATATTACCTACTCCATTTAATATGCCAGATGTAGTATGGAAATGTATTTCTACTGCTGATGGTGATACAGATGGAGGTTTTTATGTTCCAAATATACCTATTTATCATCATCTTACTTATAGATATTCTATATGGGCAAAACAAATGCAAAGAGATGGTACTATCTTGTTTGGATGTGATCCTAATACTTCATTATATTCAGGGCAAACTTCTGATGGTTTATTCTGGGGAGGTGATTTACCAGAATTAAATAAATGGTATTTATTAGTAGGTTATATTAATAGTTCAGAGGACAATACAGGAGAAAAATTTGATGCTGGTATATATGATCCTAAAACAGGCAGAAAAGCTTCTGATACAATTAAATTTAGAACTTTTAAATTTAAAAACACTGATGAAGTTCAAATGTTTAGAGCTTATCAAGGCAGTGCTTTAGGAATAGGTACTGAAGTACATTTTTGGGGTCAGAGATTAGATCTATGCAATAATAGAGAACCTTCTATTTCTGAATTATTAAAACAAACAGCTATTGGTACTCCTGCTAGAAGTGTAGAGATACAAGGAGATCAATTATTTAAATATAAAGATGACTTTAAAGGAGATCCTATTCCTAATGTTATTAATATAATAGCTTTAACACAAAATATTCTTGATCCTCAATATATATGGAGATATAAAACTGAAAACACCAATTGGACAGTAATAGAAGATACTACTAATTCTTTAACTATTAGTCCTAATGACCCTAAGATGGGATGGAGCAATGGTAATACTTATGTTACTTATAGAGTAGATGTAGGAGATTATTATGATACTCATACTATTGTTAAAATAACTGATGGTATTAATGGAATTAATGGAGCTGATGGTGTAGATGGTACAGATGGTACTTCTATAGTATGGAAGGGAGAATTTGATTCTCATCCAAATGATCCTCAAAATGGTTGGGCATATAGAAACACCACTGATGGTAAAAGTTATGTATATCAAAGTGGTTCTTGGTATCAGATGACTATTGATGGTATTAATGGGAAAAATGGTACTGATGGATTAAGTATTATATGGAAAGGAGAATTTAAAAATCCACCTTCTAATCCTGAAATTAATTGGGTATATAGAGATATAGATAATGGTAAAGCTTATATTTATAATGGTACAGCATGGGCTTTAATGGTTACTGATGGTTCAGATGGAACTGATGGTGCTAATGGAGAAAATGGATGGAATGTGTATATAACTTATCATGATTCTGAATTAAAGCCCAATAAGCCTACTGGTAATGGAACTACTAATGGATGGCATACTGATACTACAGATAATGTTATATGGATGTCTCAAAAAGTAGCACCTAGTGCTTCTTCAGGTGAATGGGGAGATCCTGTAAAAATTGTTGGAGTTGATGGATGGTATATAGATTTTAAATATGCTTTAAGTGAAAATATTCCTCCTATACAATATCCTAATGGAAAAAGTCCTGGTACTAATTGGTATGATAATCCACCCCAACCATCTGGTAACTTATATGTATGGATGACTAAAATATTAAAAAATCCTATTACTGGAGAAGTAAAAGATGGAGAACAGTGGTCAACACCTATTAAATTAACAGGAGATAAAGGAGAAGATTCTTATACTGTAATAGCAGATAAAGAATTTCATGATATACTAGTAGATCCTGGAACTAAAGATACCATAAATCCAGATTACTTAGATCCTACTAAATTAGCATTATCAGTATCAACTACATATACAGTTTTAAAAGGTTCTAAAGAACTTATTTATAGACTACAAGGAGGTACTACTCCTGGAAATAATTATTACTCTATAATAGCTGAACCTGATGAAGGTCTTGAAGTTGGAATTTCAGAAAAAGGACAAATATATCCAACAGTTTTTAATACTAATAAAACATATCTTTCATGTAAGATAAGAATTTATTGTGAAGATTCAGGAATTAATTTTTTGAAGGTTATTACTTGGAGAAAGATTAATGAAGAGAATTGGTATCTAGAAGATGCATTAGGAGGAGTGTCTGTTACAGATGGAGGATTATTCTTAACCACTTGGATTAGATTAGGACATGCTAAAAAGAAGAATGATTTTGAATATGAACTAATTGATGAAAAAGCAGGTATATATGGAGGTAAAAATTTACCTGGAGAATATGAACCTCAAACAGTAAGATTTTATTCTGGTGGTAATTATGAATCTTCTCAAGAATGGTCTAATTTATATCAAGAATTTTTAGATGGAGATAAAACTCCAGAAAAAAGACAACAATTTTGGAAATATGATCCTAGATCTCAAAGTCCCCAAGGAGCCACATTTGTAATTAGAGAAGATGGTCAAATGTTATGCTATGGTGGATATTTCCATGGAGATATTTGGGCTGAGAATGGTTATTTTAAAGGTAAGATAGAAGCAGATGAAGGATATTTTAAAGGAACTCTAACTGCTACAACAGGAACTATTGGGGGTTTAAATATCTATGAAGATGGATTTGGTATTAAAGGAGGAAACTTCTATGTAGATTCTAGTGGTAATCTTACTGCTAATAATGCAAATATTAGTGGAGATATTAATGTTACTACAGGAGGAAGTATTGGTAATTTTTCTGTTTATGATAATTATCTAGAATTTAGAATTCCAGATTCAATTAGTGGAAGAGATCTAGTTGTTAGAATTGGACAATTAGATAATAGTAGTAATTATGGGATTATAGCAGGAAAAACTAATACAAATAGTGGTACTTTTTTAAGTACAAATCTATCTAAGTTAGTTGTACAAAAAGGAAACTTCCAATATGATTCTTTAGAAACTTCTTATATAAGAGCCTCACATACCAACAGCACTCAAATAAGTACAGAGGACTTATATTTTAATAAGATGAGAGTTAATACTGCATTGTCTTCTCAATCTATTAGACTAACTTCATCTAACAAAAATATAACTCTAAATTCAAAATATTCCTTTTATAGACTTAGTACTACAAATGGAGATACTTTAGATGGTTGTACAATTTCTGGAACAGGAGACTATGGACAAATAGTTTTTTTATACAATGAAAATTCTAGTCATAGAATTGGAATTGCAGAAGGTGTATTAATAAGTGGTCATAGACTATATATAGTACAACAGACTGGTGTTATGTTAATGTATATTAATGGATCATGGCATTTAATGCAAAATAAAGAGAACTGGGAATAAAAATATAAATACTATGAAACTAAATATAAAAGAAAGATTAATGATGTTAGAGTTGCTCCCTGAAAAGGGGGCTCTCTTAACTATGACTAATAAGAGAAATATAATTAAGAAAGTAGATTTTAGTTCTGAAGAAATTGAAACTTTTGAAATTAAACAAACAGAAAAGGGTATTACTTGGAAAAATGAAGAAAAACCTAAAGATGTTGATTTTAATAGTGAAGAATTAAAATTACTTAAAGATTCTGTTGATGAATTAGATAAAAATAATGCAATCACAGATTATCTATTTGATTTATGTATTAAAATTAAAGAAGCATAATAATGAGTAAAATCAATATAGATATTTTTGATCCTGCTACTATTGCAGAATTAAGAATGAGATTTCAAACATGTCCAAGAAGGATAACTTCAGAAGACTATAAATATCTTATTGATGTTCTATCTAAAATGATTGATACTATAGAAATTGCTGCTGAAGAAATTATAAATAATAAGAATTGTTATTTTGGTATTTCAGCATCTCAAAATATATCAGATATTCATGTGTTAAATGCTCTATTAGTTAAATCATTACCTAGTACATTTGAAGAAGATATTAATGGTACTGTAGCTAATCCTTTATATGGATATCTCTATATTGTAGTTCCAAGTACATTTACATTCTCTATTACTAATAATGGTGTAAATGTCAAAAATGAATTTACAAAGATTAGATCAGAATTAACACCTGATAAAACTACACAATTAGATGTTTATAGAACATCAGAAATTAAATATTTGGATTCTCCAAATCATTTTAACATAGTAATAAGTTAGAAAAATGAGTAATATATTAACTGGTTTTAACATGCAAGGAAATGATCCTATTGATGATAGGATTGTTTCTAAAAGTAATTTGGAGACATTAGAACAATATCTTAAAAGAGTACCTGTACAGAAAAGATATTATGGTCTAACATTCTTTGCTTTAGATAAAAATAATGAGTTAAGAAAATATACTTTTCAAACCAGTTTAATAAACCCTACTATTGATGATAATGAAGAAGAGATTGAAAGAATTGATAAAGAATTACAAGAACATGTAAGTGATAAATCAATTCACAAAACAAGTGAAGAAATCAGATCTGAAATAGTAGATGCAGATATTCCTGATACAATAGCTAGAGTTCAATGGACTTTAGATCAAATTAATACAGCAGTTATTAATCTTATTGGAGGAGCATCTGATGAATACAATACTTTAAAAAGAATTCAAACAAAAATTGAAGAGCTTAGAGCTAAAATATATGGAGATGATGGAGGCACAGTTCTAAAGACATTAGAACAAGCTCTTAAATTTTTAAATCAGTATAAAGATTTTATTGTAGATATTCCAGAGAATTTTGTTAATAAACAAGATATAGTGGACAATTTAACTACTGATGATCCTACTAAAGTATTGTCTGCTAAACAAGGAAAAGTATTAAGTGATACTCTTACTAATTATTTTGAATCAGCTATGCAGTCTATCAGAACTGAAACTGATAGAGCTATTAATGCTGAAAATAGAATAGAAACTAAACTAGATAAAGAGATAGACAGGTCTATCAAAGAAGATCAAAGAATTGATGCAAAACTTGATGCTGAGATTAAAAGGTCTACTGATGAGGATCTAAGGATTGATTCTAAATTAGATGCTGAGATAGAAAGATCTACTAATGAAGATATTAGAATAGATAATAAACTAGACTCTGAAATAAATAGATCCACAGCAGAAGATGATAGATTAGATCAAAAGATAGATGCAGAAACAACTAGAGCAACTACAGCTGAATCTAATTTAAACACTAAAATTGAAACTGAAACTGATAGAGCTGAAGGAGAAGAATCTAGAATTGAAGCAAAATTAGATAATGAAATCACTAGATCTACAAATAAGGATACTGAACATGATAATAGACTTCAAGCATTAGAAGGACAAACTCATGAACAGAATACTGATTTAGGAACAACTAATTCTACATTTCAATTAAAATATAATACTGGTAATAAGATTAAACATGAAAGTGATGCTATCTCTGTTAGAAATGCAGCTGATACTGACTATGTTAATTTTATTGCTAAGAATGCTACATTTAAAGGAGATCTTTTAGTAGAAGGACAATCTTTTGTTACAGAAGCAGAAACTGTAGAAATAAAAGATAATTTACTTTTATTAAACAAAGGTGAAGTAGGAGCTGGAGTTACTAAAGGAATTGCAGGATTAGAAATAGATAGAGGAACAGAACCTAACTATCAAATTATCTTTGATGAATCTGATAATAGATTTAAAGCTGGAGAAATTGGAGACATTCAATGCTTAGCTTTAAGAGATGGAGATGATAGTATGGTTAATGGAATGTTCACTACATGGGATTCTTCTACTAAGAGATTAAAAACTACTAATATAGTTCCATCCTCATCTTTTCTTTATTTTGGAGATAATAAAACTGTTAGTTTAAATTACTCTTCAGCTAATGATGGATCATTAATAATAAATACTAATAATCAATATTTGGCAATCTTTACAGGAGATAATTACATTAATTTCAGATCTACTAGAAATAAATTTCAATTTATTGGAGATTTATATACTACAGGAACAAAATATGCACTTACATTTAAAAGAGCATCTGATAATTCAGAAGTATTATATCATGCAGATATAGTTAATAATTTAACATCTGGTGGAACAAATAAAGTATTATCTGCTGAGCAAGGTAAATTATTACAAAATTCTATTACTAGTATACAAGGTTCTTATTTACCACTTTCTGGTGGTACAATGACTGGATCTATCATTTTTCCCAATCGAAAGGGTATTTTTGGAACTTTGACTAATGGAACTAGTAATATCAAAATAGCAGTAGTTAATGCTAATAATAATGTTGAAATTGGAAATTCAAATACTCCATTAATGTTAGTATCCAATTCCACTGATTTAACACATTATAGAGATAATAATACTTATGAAATCTGGGATAAATTCAATCTCTCAGATCCAGCAACATCTACTGATTTAGCTAATTACTTGCCACTTATTGGAGGTACCTTAACTGGACAACTTACAATAAAACAATCAGTAGATATTAAATTAAGATTACAGTCTACTGATGCTGATAATCATTGTATTATACAAGCTATAAATTCACAAGCCTCCCAGTTAGGGGTATTTGGATATGCAGGAGATAAGTGGGCTATTGGACATAATGGAACTTATTATGAAATCTGGGATAAATATAACCTAACTAATCCAGTAACATATACTACAAATACATATAATCATGCAACATTAACAAATAAAGATGGACAGTATTTTACTTATATTAAAGCAGGAACTGATGGGTTATTGCCTCATTCTAAAGCTACATTAGTTAGTGGAGGATCAGGTTCCCTTGGGACTTCAGATCAGAGTTTTAATGCTGCATATATAAACAACTTACATACCAATAAAATATCTTTTGGAGAAACTGGTCCATATATAATTGGTAGTACATCTGCTACACAGTTCTTAGATGCAAATGGAGGTGTTCAAAAAGTAGCTACTGGAGGATTATATGTAGGAGTAAGTTATGTTAGTGATGCTCTCAATTTAGTACCTACTAAGGGGATATATTCTACAGGAGTTATTAAATCAGCTGCTGGATTTACTAGTAATTTTAGACAGACAAATCTAAACTTAGCAAAAACTGGCAATGATGTTTTATATATATCATCATTTGTAGGAGATTCAACAGGTTCTCCAGGAATTGATTCTAATACAGGTAGGACCATTAATGATGGAATGTTTTTAACTTATTTCTGGCAAAATGATCATGCTTTTCAATTGGCTGCAGATATTGATGGTACAGGAATAGCTTATAGACATTATATACCTTCTACAGGAAATAGTACTACTGGTTGGAAATTTTTAGCTGATACTAATTGGGTTGTATCAAAGATTAATAGTAGTACAAGTAATTATCTTCCATTAACAGGTGGAAAATTATCTGGACAATTAACAGTAGAATATGCAGGTTCCACTTCTCTTATTGTTAATAATAGTTATACTAATGGTGTTGATAGTATCTTAAATTTTAGAGTAAAGGGTGTAAATAAGACATTAGTAGGATATTCAAATGGTAATGGTCCTTTTATTCAAGATGCATCTAATAATAGATGTATTATGGTAAAATCAGATGGAGCTTATTTTGGTACAGGATTAGGTGCAGGAACAAAATTAGCTTTAATTACTGATATTCCATCTGTATCTGGATATGCCACTCAGTCTTGGGTTAATACTCAATTAGGTAGTTATATAGCTAAATCAGGTTCTACCATGACAGGTGCTCTAACTATGGACAACAGAAGAGAAAATGTTGTAGTTGATGTAGTTGCAGGAATAGGAAATAATTGGAATGAAGGTGCTGGAGCATTAAGTGTTCAAATACCTAATGATAATGGTCAAACTCCTTTATTATTAGCCAGAAGATCTGGTGCAGCTATAAATACTACTACTGCAGCAGAAAGACTATTTAGTATGGAACTTGCAGATAAGAGTACTGTTTTTAAAGTGGGAATGTCTGGAGTAAATGCTCTAGAATTAGAGGTAACTTCTTTTACAAATAAAGTAGGAATAGGTAAATTATTTGGTAAACAAATAGCTACAACAGATCAAATACCATCTATACCAAGTATCTCTATATCTAATAGTGGTTCTGGTAATGCTGTAACTGCAATATCATCTAGTGGTCATACATTAACTGTTACTAAAGGAGCTACATATTTAACATCTAGTTCTTTAGATGGATATGCAACACAGAGTTGGGCATCAGGACAATTCCCTACTAAAACAGGAACAGGTGCTAGTGGAACTTGGGGTATTAGTATTTCAGGAAATGCAACAACTGCTACTACAGCATCTAAATTAGGCTCTACTACAATAGGAGGATCAGCTAAACCTATATATTTAAGTTCTGGTACTGCAACTGCTTGTTCTGCAACAGTAGGTTCTACTACAGTTCCAGTATACATGAATGCAGGAACAATCACTCAATGTTCTACTACTTTAGGAGTCTCTATTACTGGTAATGCTGCTACTGCTACTAATTCAACTCAATTAGGAGGAATAGCTGCTAGTTCTTATGTAAAAGCTAATGATAATATTAGTAGATTAACTAATGATAGTGGTTATACTACACAAGAATGGGTAAATGGACAAGGATTTCTAACTTCAGATAGTATATTAGATAAATTTGTACCAACTACAGGAGGATATATAAGAAATAGTGACCAAGTTTTATTAAGACTACAAAGAACAGGAGTTTCTACAGGTACTAGCAGGACTATAGAGATGTACTTTGATGATTCTAATACTGATGGAACAAGTACAACTCCTAGAGGATCAATAGGATATAATTCTGAAGTAGGAATGTTTTTATATTCAGCTGCATCAGAAAAATTTCTAGCAATGGAATATACTGGAAGACCTTTCTATGGAACTCCTGAAAATAGATATTATTTATTAGGCTCTAATACACAATATCATAATTTAGATGGATATCAAAGAATTGGAGATATAATGATACAATGGGGATATTTCACAGTTCAAGGAAATTCAACAAGAGCAGTAAATTTTCCAGTTTCATTTACTAATACTGTCTGGTCAGTGACTGGATCCTGGGATAATGCTGGTACTGGTAATCAAGAAAACTGGGGATTTGATAACTATACAAGTTCTGGATTTACAATAATCAATGGAGATGGAGATAGTAGAGTTTTTCATTATATAGCAATAGGGCCTTTTACTAGAAGTTAGGATCAATTAAAATAAAATTTAAGTGATGGTAATATATAATACAAAAGAAGAAGCTAAGGCAGTTCTAAGAAATAAAGAATTGCCTTTTGGAGCTTCTATAATTTTAAATACTAAAGATGGAGATTTATTAGGTGTTCAAGGTAAATCTAAGATAAAATTTTTAGATATGAACACTTTACCTCCTACAAATGGAAAATCTAACCAAGTTCTTAAACTGGATGAAAATGGTAATGTAGTTTGGGCTGCTGATGATATGAGAGATATTGTAGATAATCTTACTAGTACTGATACAGATAAAGCTCTTAGTGCTAATATGGGTAAATATCTACAAGATAATAAATTAGATTATGGCCCTATAGCAGAAATAAGTTTAATAACAGGACATACTTACAAAATTATAAATAATAAATTATGTGTAGAAGTAGTTTATAGAAATTATTCTAAAAATAATAATACTTTTGAAAAAAAGACCACAAATGATATTATTCCTATTGCTTCTAGTACTTCTACAGGAGTTTTGAGTGTAGATCATTATAATCTATTGGCTAATATTGTAACTAATGCTAGTACTTTACAAAATGGAATAATTCACAAACTAATAGATTTTACTTACTTAGAAAATTCTATTAGACATAATTGTTCTGTTCTTTATAAAGAAGGATCAATTTGGAAAACATCTGCACAATATCATACTATTAATGCAGCAACTACAACTAAAGCAGGAGTTATGTCTGCAGCAGATAAAGTTAAACTAGAGAACACTGTTAGTGCAACAACTACTGCTACTCCAGATACTTTAGGATTAGTTAAACAAGCTGCTGATCTAACAGATTTACAAGCTGATACTGATCTAGAAGGTGTTAAAGCTCAATTTAACCAATTATTGGCTAATTTAAGAGCTGCTGGTATAATGTATCAAACTCCTCAACCTTAATTATGAGTAAAGTATTTTATAATAGTAAATTAGCTAAAACAATCTTATTTAAAGGATATAATACAATTATGTTATTTGGCTATATTTTTACAAAGAAAGAAAGTTTAATGCCATCATCTTTAAGACATGAATTAATTCACTGTGAACAATATAAAGAATGTATTATAGCTTTCTTAATTCCATTTGCTATATTATGTATATTTTATAGTTGGTGGTGGTTACCTGTCTATTTTTTAATGTATTATATTATATATGGAGTAGAATATTTAATATCTTTGATATATAATATATTTAAAACATTAATTAAAAAAGAAAAATTTGATATATCAGAAATTAATCATAAAGCATATAAAGCATCTGCCTTTGAAATAGAAGCAGATAAAAATGAAGAAATAGAGGACTATTTAGATCATAGAAAAGGCTTTGCTTTTATAAAATATTATGGAAAGCTATAAAGAATAGCTATAGTAAATTGTATAGTTTTTAAAAATTTTGAATATTTCTCATCTAAACTTAGTATCTTTGTATTGGAATTAATTGGCCAATATTCCAATATAAACTAACTAACAACTTAAATTTTAAAACAATGGCAAGAAGTTTAGATGATGCTGCTTCTAAGGGAGTAGCTGGTGCAGGTCTTGGATTGACATACTAGTCCCATATAATAGAAATATTATATGCAAATCCCTTGAATTGCTGGAAAGTCCTAATATTTAGGATAATCAGCAGCCAAGCTTTATATTAATATAAAGAAGGTTCAGAGACTATCTAGAAATAGAGTACATCACAAGCTAATGGTGATGGAAGTAGGGGACATCTGAAAAGATGATGATATAGTCCAAACTACATGTATATATAAAGATGTAGAAGTTCATTAGAGAACTGTATAGAGCTTGCAACTCTATATGAATAAATTGTAGGTATAGCAGGTACAGCTCTAGGTTTGTGGGCATTAGTAAAAAATGGTGGTAATCTTTTAGGTGGTATTGGTGGTGGAGAAACTATTATAGCTAATAACACTTTAGGATATGGTGCTGCTGGTGTAAGTGGATTTGGATATACTCCTTCTGAAGTATACATGTCTGCTAAACAATGTGAAGATAATGTTGCATTGACTAGAGCAATCTATGATACTAGAATCAAAGATTTGCAAGAGAAAACTGGTATTTATAATTATTTCAATGACAAGTTCTGTCAAGTTGAAAAACAGGTTGCTGCTTTAGAGCAAGCTAAACCTTATGAGCAAAAGATTTTGGAATTGCAGTTCCAATTGGCTCAAAACCATTCAGATAGATATACTGATAAGAAAACTTGTGGTGTAATCTATGGAGTAAATGTATTGCCTGAGACTCCAGTAGTAACAGGTTATGAAGGAGCTAATGGTCCTTGGGGATCATGTGGTTGCCCTAGAGTAGCTGCTTCTTCTAGTACTCCTGCTGCATAATTAATTGGGGAGATTAAGTTCTCCCCTTTTTAATCTTATATTACTATGAAAAATATTGCAGAACAATTAGCAGAACAAGCTCAATTAGCACAAGAAAAATTAGGACAATTAACTAATAATAATATTCAGAAATTGCCTAAATCAGTATCTGAAGAAATCTTAGTAGAATTATCTAGTGTTTCTGAATCAGATATGTTGACTATGAATTCAATACCTGAATTTATAGAAGCTAATAATCTCTATAATCAGCATTTTCAATTGTTTCTTCTTAATAAGTTTAAAGAAGAATTTAGCTCTACTAGAGAAGGTAGAATAATTTCTGAAAACTTATTAAAAGTGATAAAAGATTGTAAATCTAAAGCAGTTGAAATTAATAAGCAAAAATTAGAAGATTTAGAAGAGTATAGAAAACATCAATTTGAATTTGAACAATGGTTAAAAGAAAGGAATAAATTATGATATCAGATGTAGAAATTTTTAAACAAGTAGCTCCTAGATGGATTAAGAATATTATAATTCAACTAACAGGAAACAGTTTTGGTACTAAACTAATGCTTCCTATAGTAGATGAAATAGTTGAAAACAAAATAGGTTCTTTTGTTAGTTTACTAGCAGATTCTGAAGGCAATCTACACTTTGATAGACTGTTAGATAAATATCTCAAATTAATTGATGAAACAGGAGGATTTAAATTTAAACTTGGAGATCTTCCTAATGTTCCTAAAGGTTTAGCTAGTTTGATTAGTAATAAAACATATGAGATTGAAAGATCTGATCTAGAATCTCTAAAAACCTTATTTAATAATGCTAAAAATGAACAAGTTAAAACAGATCAGTTATGAGACATTTGATGAGTAAACTATTTGGAACCTCTGGATATGATTCAGATATGTTTAGTGATCAATTCAAACAAGACTTTGAGAACAAAGGCTTCAAGAATATGAGAAACTATAATGATGATATGAACATGTCTAGAAGATATTCTAATAAACCATTTGAACAAGAATCTATGCATAATAGGTTTTCTGAGAAAAGTGGTAAAGAAAAAGAATATTGTGATATTAGAATGATGGAACATGTTAAAGAACATGGATATCATTTAGATAAAGAAATGCTTGAATGTGGTCTGCTTCTATTAGATTTTGAAGATGATGAGCCTTGGTCAGTTGAAGAAACTGAAAGAGCTAGGAAAAATAATAATCTACATTTTACTGGAGAATTCTCTTCTGTAAATAAATATGATTTTAATTTTATTATGAACAAGAAGAAAGCTAAAGAAAAATATGAAGGTAAGTCTATTAATGAACTTGCTTATAATACATATAAGTCTTTAACTGATGATTCTTTTCCATATCCTGAAGCTAAGGCATATTTTATTTTCTTGACATATCTATATGGAACTATGGCAGAAAAACATAAACTATTCAGGTAATTTTTTCATAATTTTATTAGGACAGCCCTCTATCTTAATTGATGGGGGGCATTTTTTGTTTTATATAAATTTTTAAGTTATGAAGTTAGTTTTAAAAAGAATAAATAATCAAGATAACTATTGTGAAGGTAAATTATATATTGATGGCATTTATCAATGTGATGTAATTGAAGATACTGATAGAGCTTTAAATAATGAAATGTCTATTGCAGAGATTCAATCTAAAAAAGTATATGGAGAAACTGCTATTCCTAAAGGAACTTATCAAATTACTTTAGATGTAGTAAGTCCTAAATTTAAAAATAGATCATGGGCAACTTTCTGTGAAGGTAAACTTCCTAGACTATTAGATGTTCCTGGATTTGAAGGTGTTTTAATACATGTGGGAAATGATCCTGTTACAGATTCACTTGGATGTATCTTAGTTGGTACTAAAGATAAAGATGGTCATATTTGTAATAGTACAAATACATTTAAAGATTTATATTATAAATTAAAATCTTCTACAGATCAAATCACAATTACTATAGAATAATGGAAACTATAAGAAAACATCCTCTTTTTAATATTTGGAGAGGTTTTAGATATACTACTAAAGGGCAAAAAGTAGGCTTTAGTGAAGAGTGGAAATACTATAATAATTTCTTTAATGACACTATCCAATATTATATTCCTAATTATAGATTAGTTAGAAAAGATAAAACAAAACCTTTTTCAAAAAATAATTTTATATTCCTCCCAGAAGAAGAAGTTGCTACTTTAAAAAATAATGTTATAAAAATAACTTATAATAATGAAACTCACACAATTCAAGAATGGGCAGATATTTTAGAAAAAAGTGTTATGGGAATAAGGACTAGGTATCATAACAATAAAAACTATACTATAGAAGAAATTTTATTTGGAAAAAAGAGACTTTCAAAAAGAAATTTAATGAATCCAAAAGAACTTAAAGAAGCAGATTTAAAAAAGAAAGCTTCTAAAATGTTATCTTCTTATAAACTAAAAGACTGGAAAAAAGATTTACAATTCAATTTAGATAGAGAATGGTTTATAGAAAACATTTTAAAAAGTAAATGTATTTATTGTGGAGATACTAATAATTTGGGATGTGATAGAATAGACAATAATAAAGGACATACTTATGATAATGTAGTCCCTTGTTGTTATACTTGTAATATAGCAAGAGGAAATAATTTTTCATTTGAAGAAATGAAGATATTAGGAAAAACAATAAAAGAAATTAAAGAAAATAGAACATGAATATAAAATGGAAATTATACTTAGGAGTATTTATAGTACTCCTAGGTTTAATATGTACTATTAGTTTTCAAGCTAAATATATTAAAAAACAGAAAGCTAATATAGAAAGATTATCTCATAATCAAGAAGCTCTCACTACAGAAATAATTAATTTCAAAACTAAAGATTCTCTTAATGCTGCTACTATTAAATCTTTAATAGTAACTACTAATGAATTTAAACATATTAATGATGATTCTAAAAAACAAATAGAGGCTCTAAATATTAAATATAAGAGACTTTTAAAAGTTAATCAAACAATTACTCAAGAGAATCAAAATCTCCTCTTAAATAAGGTAATAGACACCTTATATCTTAAAGATACAATCATAAAAACAATAAAAGCAACATATAGATCTCCATATCTAGATTTAGATGTTATAGATTTAGGAAAACAATATAAAATAGAATATCAATCTAGAGATACTATAGATCAGATATTAGAAAATATTCCTAAGAAATTCTTATTTATAAAATATGGAACAAAGGGGTTTAAAACAACATATGTAAATAGAAATCCTAATGCTAAAATTATAGGAGCAACAGATTATGTATTTAAAAATAAAGTTTGGAAAAAGCTATAAAATGTTGTATCTTTGTAAATTAATTTAAATAAAATAGAATGAAAACAAGAGAACTAATATTTAGAGTATTACAGTTCTTATCTATTAATTCAGATGATTCTATACAAGATTTTTCTGAAGAATATATTTATAATATTTTAATAGATAAAAGAGCTTTTCTTCTAAAGCAACACTACAAGGATGCTAGAAAATCTGTACCTAGGTCTTGTTATCAAACATTAAATGTTCCTTTAGAAAAAATTAGAGTTGTTCCTGATCTTAAATATTCAGAAGTATTATTAAGATCAGTAGATAAAATACCTGAAATGGTAGATTTTGCACAAGAAGCTGGAGTAGCTACTACTATTATAATGAGTACAGATTACACAGCAATTCCTTTTAATTTAGTTACATTTGAAAGATTGCCTACTGTTGGATCTAATAGATGGACAAAAGATTTATTATATGTAGCATTAGGAAATGAAAGATTATATTTAAAATCTTTTAATTCATCTTTTACTAATCTAACTAAAGTTTTAATATTTGGAGTTTTTTCTGATCCTTCTCAAGTGTATTATGCTAATGGAAATGAAGGAGATTACTATGAAGAAGAATTTCCTATTAATAATTCTATGGTAGATCCTATTATTAAATTAACATTAGAAGAACTTACTAGAATACAAAGACCTAAAGATGTTATTAATGATGGAGAAGGAATTGAAGATCAAAGATCTAGAGTATAATTATGAGTGAACAAAGAGAACATAAATTTAAGAATTCATATAGTTGTAAAGATTATTGGCAATATTATTGTAAGAATTGTAAAAAAATTCCATATAAAAAATATAAAGAAATTTTAGATTTTATTATGGAACAATATTCTTTCCTTATTTCTGAAAAAGCTATGGATATAAAGTTTCCTTATAGATTAGGACAAATAAGAATTAGGAAATATTTTAAAAGTCCTAAATTTGAAGGAGGAGAATTAGTTAATAATCTTCCTATAAATTATAAAGCTACTAAAGAATTATGGGAATCTGATCCAGAAGCTAAAGAGAATAAACAAGTTATTTATCTGTTAAATCAACATTCTGATGGTTATATGTATCAGATAAGATATACTGTTTCAGATATTGCTAATAGATATGATAAACTAAGATTTTTGAAATATAAACCTGCTAGAATAATGTCTAGACAGTTTTCTAAAAATATCAGGGAACATAAAATAGATGCATTAGAACAAGAGAAATATGAGATATGTAAAACTAGTTGAACTGTTAGATAGACTTAAAAGTAATAATATAATGGCAGATTTAAATTATGAAGCAGTTGTAATTTATGTTACTGACTTCTTTCAGATATTAAATTCTCCAAAGTTACTTAGAGATTATAAAACAGATTTAGATATAGAAATAAAAGATTACATGGGTAAACTACCTTGTAATTTTGTTAAAGAAGTACAATTAAGAATGAGGCATCATAATAATGATAAAGCTTTCATTCCAATGAGAAGATCTACAGATACATTTCATCCTACAGGAAAACAATATTGTTATCAAGAAGGTCCATCTGATTTAACTTATACAATTAATAATGGAATGATTTATACTTCTTTTAGAAATGGATTTGTTGAAATGGCATATAGAGGTATAGTAGTAGATGAAGATGGAATGCCTATGGTTCCTGAAAACTTTGCTATTATGAGAGCTTTAATTGATTATATTAAAGTTCAATATTATACCATACTAGTAGAAAATATGAGAATGCCTTATCAAGTACTTCAAATGGTAGAACAAAGATATGCTTGGTCTATTGGTAGAGCTAGTACTCAATTACATCAAATGTCATTAGATGAAGCAGAAAACTTTACAAACATAGTTAATAGACTTATTCCTGATTTAAAACAGCATGATAAATATTATGCATCATTAGGAAGTAAGGAATATTTAAGAACACAATAATATGGGAATACCTAAGATTGAAAAACATTTGATTAAGGGAATTAATCAAGATATCTCAAAATCTAAGTTTAGCAATGAATATGCTTATGAAATAAGAAATGCCAGACTATTAGCTACAGATAGTCAAACTACTTTTGCTGTAACTAATGAAAGAGGTAATAAAGAATATATTATAACAGATAATAAAGGAAATACTTTAGCAATTAAAGGAATCATATTAGGACATTGTGAAGTTAAAAATTATATAGTATTATTTACACATCAAGAAAATCCTGCTATTGATGGAATTTATAGAATAGATACAGAAACTAATCAAATGATTACTATCTTAGAAGGAAATATGAATTTTAATATTCAACATAAGATAGAAACCATAGGATGGTATGAATCTGATTCTATTATAAAAGTATACTGGATAGATGGTTTAAATCAACCTAGATATGTAAATATAGCAGATGGAGCTGAGAATGATATTAATATTATAGATTTTGTTCCTGAAGTTAGTTATGGTAATATTCAAGTAAGTCAAACTACTGGAGGATTTTTTACTGCAGGGATGGTTCAATATGGATATAATTTATATAGAAAATATGGAGCTCAATCTAAACTTAGTGGTTTAAGTGAATTATATGCTATTACTAGTACAGGTAAGGGATATGAAAAAGATACTAGTGTTCCTGTAGCTTTTGATATAACAATAGGAGGAATTCCTAAACAAGGATTTTCTAATATAAAATTATATAGAATACATAGAACTGAATATAATAGTCTTCCTAAGATTAGTCTTATCTATGATGGTAAATTAGAAGATGAATATATCAAAGATGGAAATACTAAAATTCCTACAGGAAATCTAACATTAAATTATAAAGATAATGGTCAAGTATCATTAGAAGATATATCATTAGAACAATTATCTTTTTTAGGATCAGACTTTTTAATTCCTAATTGTATTGCTCAACATTCAAATAGATTAATATTTGCTAATTATAAAGAAGAACATAGTAACTTACAAGATTTAACAGATCCTAATGGTAGATATAAATTTTCTGGAGCTAAAGAAATGGAGGCTGTTAATGGTAGTTACAAAAGTTCTGATAATGATTTAATTAATGCAGGACCTGAATTAATTAGATATACTATAGGAGCTGAAACTCAAATTATAGATACATATACTACATTACCTCCAGAACAACAAAATTTTACCCAAGATATTAATAATACTACAGTTACTGCTAATGAAACTTGGAAAGGAAACATACAATCTAGTTTAAAATATAATCCATATCAGGAAGGACAAAAAGGTAAGATTAAAACATCTTTTAAAAGAGGAGAGAAATATAGATTTGGAATACAATTCTGTAATAAATATGGACAATGGATGGAAGTTATTTATTTAGCAGATATTAAAATTCCTAGAGATAAAAAATCTACTAATCCAAGAGGAAATTTAGAAACTTATACTATAGAACCTTTTAATGAAATAGAAAATGGATTAAATGTTAATATATCTGCTAACTATTCTAGAATAACATTCACATTACCTATAAGTCTTTGCAAGATACTAGTACAAGATTTTGATATTGTTAGAGCTAGAATAGTTAGAGTAAAAAGAGATTTTTCTAACTCAAGTATATTATCTCAAGGTATATTAACTCCCACTATATTTCAAAGAACTCAAAGAGATACTGGTTTTTGGGCTATGCCTGATTATTTATCTAGAAATATGGGTATTAATAGTCCAGAGAAAAAAATTAAAGCTCCATCTAATAGAATGCCTACACATGCAATATTTCCAGCAAAAGGAGTATTTCAACCTTTATGTGGAAGAGCAGATGATGGTACTTATGATAATATAGAGTTAGATGCTAAAGATTCTACTTTTTATACTCCTGTTAGTATAGTTACTGAAGCTACAGATCCAAACTATTGTGTTTATGGAGATAGTAGTATTGTTAATATGTGGTCTCCTGAAATATCTTTTCCAGATCAACCTCAATTAGATTTAAATTCTTGTAGAATTCAACTAGTTGGAAGAACTTTTAATAGATGGACATTATCATCAACAGTTACATTAGATACTACTAATAATAAGAATATTACTGTGAGTGCTAGTGTTCCTGGATATGAAGATAGAATATTAACCTATTTAAGACCAGGATCAGGCAGTAATGGAGAAGGATTAATATTTACATATGACAGTCCAACTAATAACCATAAAATATCTTATTTTAGAGCTTATTATGGATTTGATTCTGTTTTATCTCAAAGTAAAGATCCTTTTATTTTATTAGAGACAGATAATGATAAACAATATGGTGGAGCTAACAATGGTACTGTTGATTTATTTATGAAGAATATAGGTAAATCTATAAAATATAATTCAGATATAGATCTTCATTATACTGATAGAGATGCTACTAAAACTTTAACATATCATGGTAAAACATCTCAACATATAGTTTTTCCTGCAGTTGTTGAAAAAGATGGGTGGAATGGAATTCAACCTTATTATCATTTTCAAGCTAGAACAGATGAAATAGTAGGAAGAGATAATTTTACTGCCTACAATGGTATTGTTTATGATTCTATGTCTGATATTACTGCCACTAGTGGATATTCTTGGACTACTAAAGAATATCCTATAGTAGAATTAGCTAGAAAAATTGGAGATGATGATAATCAATATGGAGAAAAAGATAATAACAATAATTTATATATAGTGTGTAGTAAAGAAGTTCCTATAGAATATTCTAGTACTATACAGAAACCTATTGATATTATTGCAGATCAAGGAGATATTTATCTACAAAGATTTAATCTTTTAAAATCATATATTACAGATACACAAGCTACAAATGGAGTTGCAGAAGTGCTATCATTTATGGTAGAATCTACTATAGACTTAGATAGAAGAATAGATAACTCAGATAAATTAACTGATATTAAATATACACAACCTGAACAATATTATAAATTTAATGAAGTATATAATCAGTTAAATGATCTATTTACTTATTCTCAAATACCTTCAGATGTAGATGTACAAACTAACTTTCCTAATAAGATAATTGCTAGTAGTACTAAAACATTAGGATCTAAAATAGACAATGCTACTAATATTCTTCAAAATGAATTTATAGATCTTGATGGTCAATATGGTGAAATTAGAAAATTACAAGAATTTAACAGTTTCATGTATGGATTTCAAGATACTGCTGTAAGTTATCTTATTATTAATCCTAGAGTTCAATTAACTCCTTCAGATGGAGTGCCTATTGAATTAGGAACTGGACAATTCTTATCTGATAAAAGATATATTACTACTAAATCTGGAACTACTAATAAATGGGGTATATGTTCTTCTAATACTGGAATCTATTATATAGATGATACTAATAGTTCTATTAATAAGATTACAGGAGAAGGAATGCAAGATATCTCTACTAATTATGGGTTCCACTCATATATGTCTAATATAGATTTATCTCAAGATTTTAATTCTTTCTTCCATAATAATAATGATGAAATATATTTTAATTTTAAAGATACAGAGTCATTAATATTTAGTGAAGCTGCTAATGCTTTTACTGAATTTATGGATATTACACCAAATATATTTATTAATTATAAAGATACTTTTTTAACAGATCATATAGTAAATAATATAGAACATTTATATCTTCAATTTGAAGGAGACTATAATAGTTTTTATGGAGAATTAAAAGATAGTTCTATTACTATTATATCTAATGAAAATTATGATTTAGATAAAACATATGATAACATAGAATTTAGATCTGAATGCTATTCTTTGGAAAATAATAAATGGGATAAAGATGTATATAATGAAACATATAATTATATACATTCTTGGAATGAGAGACAAAATTCAGAAGAAATTCCATTAATATTTGGTAATAATCTAAAAGAAAGATTTAGAATATGGAGAACACCTATTCCTAGACATTCAAAATCTTTAATTAGAATGAGAAATGGATGGCAGTTTATTAAGCTAGGATTAAAGAATGATAATAATAGGAAAGTTATATTACATGATATTAATGTTAAATATTCTATATAATGAATAATGAAGAGTTAAGAGATATTTTAATAAAAAGACTTAGAGATAAAATAAAAGATAAAGATTCTCCTTATAATAATCTCAAAATAAAAGAAATGATTCAAAGATTATATAATCCTGATTTTGTTAATAAACTCTCTGATTATAAATCCTTAATTACAGGAAAAAATTTTTCTGTAGATAAAGTAGAACATAATATATTAGGAGATCTTAAAAATGAAAAATCCACTTTAATGTTTAAAGAAGAAGATGCTGATAATGCTAAAGCTTTTTATGAAGCATTAAAAGATAAATATAGTAAAAAACAAATAGCTGCTTTAATGGCATTATCTCATCAAGAAACTGCAAAAGGTGGAAATAAATATGTTAAAGGTAAAGTATGGGATCCTAATAAAATACAAGAAGGATCAGAAGGAGGAGTTGTTAATAGAGGATTATATTCTTTTGAAGAAGGAGTTGGAGATTTTAGCAATACACCTTCTAATGAAAAACCAACTTCTTATTGGTATCAAGATTGGTTAAAAGATGAAGGTAAAAATTATAAAAATCCAATTCTAGCACAAACTGATTTCTATGTTAATAAATATTTAACAAGAATAGAAGATAAGAAAAAATATAAAGAAATATTTGACAATCCAAATTCATCTGTTGCAGAAATAACAAAAGCTTTACATGATGCACAAAGTTCTAAATCTAGTAATGCTGAATTGATGCAAAATAAAGCAGAATTTTTATATAATATATTTCCAACAGATACTGAATTAGAATTACAAAATAAAGGATGGAATATGCCTCAAACAAATATATATAAAGATGGAGGAGGATTAAGTAGATCTAAAGATTATGGGTCTTCTAAGAAACCTTATCCTAAAGTTAAAAGTTCTGATTTTGCAGGAAAACATAGAAGTTATCCTATTCCAACTAAAGCTGATGCTAGAGATGCTTTAAGATTGGCAGGATTACATGGTAGAAGTGATATTAAAGCTAAAGTGTATAAAAAATATCCTAGCTTAAAACATGCTAATGGAGGAGAACTATTAGGATTAGATTATTATACTAATCAATTATATGATGGAGGACCTTTAGAATCTCCTATGGTATCTAGATCTATTATTAATCCTAATTTAACAGTTCAAGCACCTGAGACATTAACTCAACAAGGAGTTAATCCTATAATTTCAAAACAAGGATTTAGCTTAGGAAGCATAGATCCTGTAAGTACTGTATCTAATATATCAACATTATTTTCTTCTCCTAAAATAACATCTCAAGGAGAAAACCAACAAGCTGATGTTGATGAAGAGAATAACTTTGATCCTACATATATAGATGTGTCTAAAGTTAAAAAAGATTTTGACACTAAACAAGCTATAGGAAGTTCTGTAGGAGCAGGTGCAGGATTAGGAGCAACTGTTGGATCTATTGTTCCAGGTATAGGAACTGTAGTAGGTGGTGCTGTTGGAGCTGTAGGTGGTGCTATAGCTGGAGGTATTAAGTCTATATTTGGAAAGAAAAAAGCTAAAAGAAAAGAAAAAAGAGCTAAGAATAAAGCTAGAGGATTAAATACTATGGCTACATTAGAAAGTTATATGGGAAAAGCATATGGCTTTGCTGATGGTGGAAATATTAATAATTTAATGGGCAGAAAATATTTTGCAGAAGGTGGTTTAACTTCTTTTAATACTGGTGGAAGTCATGAAGAATCTCCTATAGGTGGAATACCACAAGGTATAGGTGATAATGGAAATATAAACTTAGTTGAAGAAGGAGAAACTAGATATCAAGATTATATCTTTTCAGATAGATTAACTTTAGATGAAGATATAGTTAAAGAATTAAATCTTCCTTCTAATCTAATAGGAAAAACATTTGCTGAAGCTAGTGAAATATTAGCTAAAGATATAGAAGAACATCCTAATGATCCTATTAGTAAAAGAGGATTTGAAGAAATGATGATTAGATTACAAGCAGCAAATAATATGAAAAAAGATTTAGAAGATTCTAACACATTTGCTGAAGGTGGAAGTTTAAATGGAGAACCTATGGAACCTAGTCCTTCTATTAAAGAAGTAGAAGGTGAAGATGAAAATCTAGGTAATGAATTAAAAGAAGTTACAGATGAACAAGTAAAAAGAATAGCTGCTTCTAATATTAAAGAGGAAAAATTAAAAGGTGGTAGAGCTTCTAAAGAAGTTAGAGAAAATGCTACTAAATTATTTGATCCTTTAGAAATATCTGTAGGTATTAAAGTTGAAATGGAACATACAGATAGTATAGAAGCTGCTAGAGAAATAGCTTTAGATCATCTAACAGAAAATAAAAATTATTATACTAGACTATATCATATAGGATTAATTGATGAACCCATTACTGAAGAAGAAGAAAACTTTTTAAAAGAGAAATGGGCTAGAATAGAAGAAATAGAGGACTTAGATGAAGAAGATGATATAGTTGATATGCCTGAAGAAGAAGATGTCTCTAATGAGCTAGAACAGCCTTTAAATCAAGAAATGCCTATAGAACCACAGCAATTTGCAAAAGGTGGAGATTTATTTGGTCCTAATAGAAATGGAGCTTATTTTAGAAATGGTAGATGGTATTTAAATTCAGATCCTAGATTATCTAATAAAACTAATATTAGAATGGATAATCCTAATAGAGGAAATTATTGGAAAACAGATCCAATATATCCAATTCCACCAGAAAGACAATTGTTTAAAGTTCCTGATATTAAAGGTGGATGGAATGGTATATTGTCTGATAATACTAAACCTTATGGGGATACTTTTAATCCTCCATTTATTAAAGGAGGAGAAGATGAAAAAACTACTGTTGAGCCAATTAAAACTAATACTTCTACAACAAAAAAAACTAGTATTCCTTCTATTGATACTGAAGAAGAATTTGATAGAATGATGGATAGAAAATATAATTTTGGAGATTTAACAGGATTAACAGGTCCAAGATTTGATCCTTATCAATTAGAAGCTGACTTAGAAGGCAATGCTATTGCTCATGAAAATGAAGTTAATTTTGATCCAACTTCTGATTTTGAATTAACACCAGAAGAATTAGCCACATTAAGTCCTGAAGATTATCAAGCTTATAAGAGACATGAAAGAGCTATGAAACTACAAGGATTAGGTTCATTACTACAATATGCTCCAGTATTAGGTAATTTAATTGGAGCTGCAACAGTAGGTAAAGCTGAAAGGGTTAATCCTACATATATTACACCAGAACAATTAAATGATTATTTACAATATAATCCTATTGATCCAAATACATATACTAATCCTATATTAAATCAAGCTTCTAATGCTAGAAGATCTTTTGCTGATGCTAGTGGTGGTTCAAGAGCTGCTATATTAGCTGCTAATTTAGGTTTAAATGCTCAAACTCAAAAAGCAATTTCAGATGCTGCATTACAAGCAGAAGCTGTTAATGAACAAAGAAGAGTACAAGCTAAAGAATTTAATAGAGGAACTAACCAATTTAATGCTTCAGAGAGAGCTAGAGCTAAACAATATAATGCTTCAGCTAAAACTATGACTGATGATATAAATGCTAGAAATAGAGCTGCTAGAAGAACTGCTATTAGAAATTATTTATCTGGAGCTATGCAAGGATTAGGAAGTATAGGTAGAGAAAAAGCTTATAGGAATACTATTAAAACTATGGGTATGGATTATTATTTAGATGCTCTAGGACAAGCGAAATATAAAAAATCATAAAAATTTGGAATAACTTTAATAATTTAGTATCTTTGTGATCTGTTGCATTTAGATTATATATGTATACAACTAAGTGCAACACTTCACACTAAAATATAAACTATGGCAGTTAACTACTATGATCAATTTCAACCATTGACATATAATCCAATGACTCTACAAGAAATGCTTATAGGACCACAAATGATGCAACAAAAACATGATCAATATCAAGCTTTATTAGATCAAGAAGGCCTATTTGATGTTCCAGCATTAGAAGTAGATAAACCTGGAGTACAACAATGGATGGATAAATATAAAGAAAATATTAATGATCTATCTGACCAACTATTAAGATCTGGTTATAATAAAGATCTTTCTAGAAGAGCTAGACAGATATTACAAGAAAAACAACAAGCTATCTCTAGTAGAGGATATTTAGGAAGAGCTAATCAAGCATATCAACAATATTTAAAGAATATTGAAGATGAAAAGAAAAGATTAGAAAAAGGAGAAATTAATAGAGATCAATATGAAAGAGGATTAGCATTTGCTTTACAAAGATATAATCAATCTGGTGGAGCTAGTTCTAATGCAACCTATACTCCTTGGGCTTCTACTAAAGCTGTAGATTTACAAGAGCTTGTTAGTAAATATGGAAAAGAAATTACTCCTCAAACTATTGCTAGAGATTTGGGATATAAATATGATCCTTCAACAGGTATTATAGCAGATTCTTCTAATAAGACTGTAACTATATCTCCAGAGAGAATTAAAAATACTATAATTAGTAGAATAATGAGTAATCCTGAAGCAATGTCTTATTTAAAAGAAAGACAACAATTAGGATTAACTAATAATATCATGGAAGATCTAGATAAGCTAGGTAATGAAGGAGCTTTAACTTTCTATAGAAATGATGTTGAAAATAAAACCAATTATGATTTTGGATTATTTAAGAAATATCAAGAAGGAATATTTAATGATGCAGAAATAAGTAAAGATGCTATTGCTGAAATTATTTCTTTAGATAATATGCCTATTGAAAATCTTGCTGAGATTGCAAAAGTAGGTAAACCTAAATTTTCATCTTCAGGAGATGTGTCTTATTTTGATGCAGTTACTAATAGTAGTAATTTCTCATTAGGAGAACCTGGTAAACCAGTTCCATTTGGAATAGCTACTGATAATAATAAAATTATCAATTTAGAAGAATCTAATAAGATCAGAGCTCATGCTAATGAACAATTAGATAAAGATTTTAGTTACTGGCAACAGATAGATCCTAGTGTGACTAGAGATGATATTATAGAATGGGAAGATAAATGGGCTAAAAATAATAAAGCTACATTAGCATTTAATTTTGTACCATCAGCTAAATATGAAGAAAAATATTCACAAGATATAGATAAAATTAAAAATGGTTCTTTCCCTAATTCTATTAAAGATTGGGCTATTGAAGGACAAAAATTAGAAGATGGAGATGATTGGATAGATGCTATTGAATATGATCCTAAAGATAATAAAGTGGTAGCAGTATCAACTGGATGGTCAGGTAATGGTTATATGTTGGCAGAAATTACTATGCAAAATGGAAAAACTATTAGAGCTGTAAGAAAACCTCAAGAGTCTGATAAAGCTAAATTTGTAATAGCTGATTCTATATTTAATCATTATTATGATAATAATAGGGGTACTAGTAAATTTATAAATCCTGAAACAGGAGCTCCTATTATTATGAATAAATTTATCACTCCTGATGGATTAAAAGCTACAGTAACTTTACAAAAACCTGTATATAATAATAAAGGACAATTAATGAGATATGAAAATGATCCTTCTTATACCAATATTAGTTATAATGATATAATGCAAAGATTAACCCCATTTGTTTTAAAAGATAAATATGTTAATAAATAGTCAAAACCAAGAGAATCTTATTGATAATGAGATTCCAGATTTAACCAACAGTATCAAGGTAGATAAAACAGGAAAGAGATATATAGATGATCCAAACTCTCCTAGTGGTAGAACATATCTATATGACAGTCCTATATCTAACTATGATATAATAAAAAAAGCTGCTGAAGAAAATATTCTTCCCAAAGAATGGCTTCAAAATAGTCCTATACATTATAATGTAGCTGATGGATATGATACAAATATGGATTATGAATCTTTAATTAATCCAGAGTTAAGAGAAGATTATTTTGCTAAGCAACAGTCATTATTAGGATTAATAGGTAAAGGAGCTGTTAGAGGAGTATCTGCAATCACTGCAGGTACTCTAGAATCATTAGGATATTTAGTTAATCCTAATACATATAGAGCTTTATTTGGAGAAGAAATTGTAGGAGATTTTGAAAACCAATTTTCTAAAATATTTAGAGAATTAAAGGAATCTATGAATGATCTTACTGATCCTATTTATAGAACTATGCAATCTAAATCTGATAGTTTATGGGAAGCTATGTTTGATGCTACTTTCTGGGCAGGAAATGCTGAAAGTGTTGTTACAACATTATCTCTTATGTTTCCAGGTATAGCTGCTGCTAAAGGATTTAGTACTGTAGGAAAAGGATTAGGAAAACTAGGAATGAGACTTGGTGCTACAGCTAAAGGGGCAGCTAGAACAGCTAGAATTACAGCTAATGTAGGTGCAGGTCTCACTAGTAGAATTATGGAATCTAGTATGGAAGCTAAAGAGGCTTATGATAGTTTTATTGAAGCTCATAAACTAGATGATAAATATGTTAATGATGAGGCACAATTAAGATTAGATGCAGGTAAAGCTGCTTCTACTACTATGTTAGCTAATATGCCTTTATTTTTAATAGATGCTTTTCAATTTGACAGTATTTTAAGTGGATTTGCTTCATTTAAAAATGCTAATTCTAGATTAAAAAGAATTGCTAATAGTCTATCAGATTATGGTATAAATGCTGTATCTGAAGGATTAGAAGAAGGTACTCAATATATTATTCAAAAAGAAGCTGAGTTTAGTGCTTTAAGTGATCCTGAATTAAAGAAAATGTTAGGTGAATCATTTTCTGAGAGATGGGATAAGTACACTGATGATATAGAATTCAAAACTTCTATTTTATTAGGAGCTGCTGGTGGAGGTTTATTTAGAGCTGCAGGACCTACTTTAAATAAAATATACACAAAAGCATTAGATAGATTAAATAGATATAGAACAGCTAAAGAAATAGCTACTGTTCAAAAAAATCCAGAAGCTTTTAAAATTTTATCTCAACATGAATTTGAAGAGCAATTAGGAAAACATGTAAAAGCTGACAGTCTAGATCAACTAATTCAAATGTATGAAGATAGAGTAGGTACATTAGAAGGAGAAGATCAAGTAACAGCTAATAATTATTTAGAAACATTAAAAGCAATAAAGCCTACTATTGATAGTCTTCAAAAATATCCTGCTTTTAGAAAAAATAAAAAAGCAACTACATTATATGCTTTAGTTGAACAAGAAGGTATTAAACAACAAGCATTAGATCAAACTCTTAATAATGAATTAAATACTGCTGTTCAATCTATTATAGAAGGAAAAGAAGATGCTTCTAGTATTGTGCTAGCTTTAAGGAATAGAGCAGCTCAAGAAGTACTAAAAAATATAGATACTATAAGTAGAGTTAAAGATTTAGGAGAAAGTAATTTTAAAAATCATTATAAAAAACATATAGCAGATAATAAACAACTTATTCTTCAAAAGAATAATTTATCTAATATTATAGCTAGAAATCCTAAATTAGAAGATATAGCTTATAATTTAGAAAAGAATTTTGCTGAAAGAATGATTTCTATAGATCTTCTTACAGAAATGCAAAATCTTAAAACAGAATCTGAAGAAACTACTAAAGAAAAATCTTCTCCAAAATCTAAAGAGAAAGTCTCAGAACAAACTACTAAGACTAGTGAAGAAAAAACTGAAGAGAAAGTTAATAAGAAAAAACCTAAATCTTCAGAATCTCCTGAACAAGATGTAGATTCTAAAGCATCTAATGATGAAGGTTTAGATTATAGTGATACAGAATCTGGAAATATATCAGAAACAACTGAATTTGACATAGATGATTCTATTACTGCTACAATGAATGAAGAATTATTTGGTCCTATTCAACAAGATTCAAATGATACTATTACTGATAAAAGTAGGAGTAAAGATGAAGTAGTTAATGATATAGTAGAATCTATTAATAGTGCTTCTAATCTAAATGATTATTTAGCTACTAGAGAAGAAGCTAAAAAATCTGCAGAAACAAGTGCTTTATCTAAAGAAGCTTTTAATAAAATATATGAATCTGAGGATGATCTTTTAAGAGATTTTAATTTAGATAATCCTACAGAATCACAAGCTAATGCTCTTGCTGCTAGATTCTTTGATATTACAGAAGAACCAGTTGCAGCAGAACTTATTAAAGAAGCTTTAATGAATAAAACTCTTATAAATGAACAACTATTAGGAGAAGAAGAGTTTATAGCTTATAATGAAGTTTTAGATTATATAAAAGGATTACAAGAATCTAAACAATATGGAGATGTTACTCCTTCACAAGATATTCCTGATAATATTCCAGTACAAGAAGATAATAGTCAACAATCTGATAATGTAGAAACTGAATATAATCAGAATGATCCTTTAAGATTAGTATCTTTTAAATATAGTTATGATAAATATACAGATTCTCAAGGTAATCAAAGAATAAAAACTATTCCTCAGAATAGAATGGATTCTATAAAATACAATTCTTATATTAGTTTTGATGAAACTATTAAACCTGAAGTGGCTAATGTAGGATCTAAAGTTTTCTTTGGTATTCCTGAAGAATTTCTTCAATATCAACATAGTGTAGATGATGCTGATATTTTAATATATGATGAAAATAATAATGGTATTAGTTGGTTAAGAAGAGAGAAAAAAGCTAGAGAATGGAAAGCTACAGATCAAGAAATACATATACTTAAACAACAAAGAGCATTGTTATATAATAAAGCTGTTAGCTATCAAGGAGAACCTGTATTAATTAATGGTAAAAGAGTTATTCCTTGTAATGTATCTTCTTTTATAACTAGTAAATCTTATGGTATAATTACACATGATGGAGATAATTATTATTCAATTAAAGAAGCTTTACAAGTAGATAATGTTGAAGATATTAAGTTAGGTATAGTTGTAGGAAAAGAAACTAATGGATATACTTTTAATATTCCTGGTGTTGATATGAATAATTTTCATACACCACCTGCTGATAACTTTAGAACAGGTCATTTATTTGCTATGGTACAAAGTGCTAATGGAGATTATTTTCCATTAAGACTTTACACTCAAAAATATAATACTTTACAACAAGGTTCAGCTTTACATAATTATTATAGAACTAATATTAATAATGCTTTTAAAAAGATATTAGATTCAGATCCTGAAGTTTCTAGTAAAGGATCTTATGAACTATCTAAATATGTTGTTATTAGATTAGTAAAAAATAATAGTGCAGATCTTCCTTTTATGGTTCAAAAATATAATGGATCTGAATATGAAGATGTTGAAGCTGTTTCTAGAGAAGAAGCTATTAATAGAGTAAAAGAATCTTTAATCAACATTCCTTATAATCTTTTAAATAAATCTGGAAATAAAATAATGAATGAATTATTAAATTCAGATGCATTACAAATGAATATATTTCCAGGTGAACCATTTCATTCTCCAACATTTGGATATGATAGAAATTTAGTAGATCTTAATCCAGTAAAAGAAACTATATCTGAAGTTAAAGAACCTACTAAAGAAACTAAAATAGAAGAACCTAAACCAAAAGAAAAAATTACAGATCCTGTAGAACAATCTTTTGAACAAACTTTAACTGTAGATGCAATAAAAGAATTACCTAATTCTCCTAAAAAAAGAGGTCCCTTATCTGGTCCTAATAATAAATTAGCTAATAAGTTAAAAGGTAAAAACTTTATTAAACCTGACTTATCTAGAAAAGCTGAATGGGGAAAAGATGATGACAAATACAGATTAATGTCTGAACCTTTAAACTATGAAAAAGCTGATTTAAACAAAGAATTATCTTGGTTAAAAGAAAATTTACCTCAATTAACAGACAATGAATTAGTTGAGATTCACAGAGGTCTAATTAATGTAGGTAATTTATATGCTTGGGGAAGATTTAAAGATGGAATTATAGAACTATCAGATATAGCTGCTAGTGGAACTACATACCATGAAGCTTTTCATGCTGTATTTAATATGTTTTTAACAGAATCAGAAACTAATAAATTATTAGAGAAAGCCAGAAAAGAACTTGGTTTAACTGGTAAATCTGATGTAGCTGTAGAAGAAACTCTAGCAGATAAATTTAGAGATTATGTAGAAACAGATCAAATTACTAATAAATCTATCTTAGATAGAATTAGTGATTTCTTTAAAAATATATATTACTTAATTAAAAATAAATTACATCTTAATCCTTCTATAGAACAAGTATTTTATGATATTAATAGAGGAAGATATTCTAAGAAAAAATTTGAAAAGAATAGGCCTTTAGTAGAGAGAAACTGGTTATCTAATATCACTCCTTCTGTTTATAAGAGAAGAGTAGATATGCTAGTAGATACTTTTGAAGATATTATAGATAATTTAGCTCAAGAATCTCCTGAATTAAGTAGAGTTGATGTTATTAAACAATATTCTTTAGAAGATTATATTCTAACCATACATGATCAATTATATGCTTCTGCACATGGAAATAATGCTGTTTATACAGATCCTACTCAAATAGATGCTATTGATTTAATTACAGATGAACTTGTTCAATTTGATGCTGATGGAAATCCTCAATTTGGTCAATTAGCATTAGATATGTTAAAAGAAATATCTGCATTAGAAGGTATTACTTTTAAAGCTCAACAAATTGTTGATATGGATATGAATCAACAAGATGAGAACACTGAGTTCATGAATAATGAAGAAGTTGTTAAACAAGAAGGATGGCAAATAGATCAAATGTTAATATCTCCAGTAACTAAATTAAGACAAAGCACTAGGAATATTATTAGAAGAATTCCTAAAATGACTTCTGATGGTACTTTGGTATCTCCTGATGATTTAGGATATCAACCTTATATGAGTGGTACAGAAGTTTTTGCCACTATGTTAAATAAACTATCTACAATGAATAAACCTAGTGATTTAATGAAGACTTTAGAATCTTTAAGTCAAAGTTTTCCTTGGGTAGATTCTATTATAGATATTTTAAAATCAGATCCTAAATTACAAGTAGATTTCTACAACTCATTTAGAAATGATTCTGTAGAATATATGATTATTAGCTCTCAAAGTGATGGTACTATGAGAGTATTTGGAGGTAATAGTGTCAATAAAGCAGGAGAATTATTAAGGATATGGAGTTCTAATTATTCTTTAGCTAGTCATAATAAAGAAGAGCTTGTAAAGTCTTTAAAGGAAAATTCAGATAAAATATATAAAATATATCAAGAAGTATCAGGTAATCCATTTAGACTTCATAAAGTTAGACTTTGGAAAAAGAATTGGAAATCTGGTAAATTTAATAATCCACAAATCAATGCATGGGCTAGAGAAGTTTCTGGTATGTTGAATACTATAGGAATAGATAGTAAACCATCAGAACTAGTAAAAGTTTTTCAATCTAATATGAGATTAAATGATGATAATTCTAACTTTCAGCCAATGCAAGATTTCTTATTGAATTCATTTAGAGTGTTGAGAGCTTTTCATGATACCATAAATAAAGATGATTATGATATAAGAAGAAATACTTATTATGATCTTGAATTATTACCTGTTAATGTTAGAATAAAAGCATTAAGTAAAGCTTTATCTAATGTTAGACCATCATTATATGAATCTTCTTTAAGAGAAGATGGAAAGACATATTCTACAAATATTACTCCATCTTTTATAGGTAAATTGTTTAAAAGACTTACAGATGTAGAAGATAAAAGTGCATTTGAACCTTTTAAGAAAAGTTTCTTTTATACTAGTAATGAAGGTAAATTTACACATCCTTGGCTAAAAGAACTTTATAATATAAAAACTAAAGATCTTGCTAGTGAGATTCAAGTGTCTATGTTTCTAGAAAAAGATAAAACTAGATATTCTGAATTAAGTAAACCTGATTTCTTAGGATCTAAAATTAATCTATGGTATAATAATGGAGCTAGAGATTATGGTTACTTTATGTTGCCTATTCCATCAGATGCTTCTTCTATGCCAGTAATTAGATTTCCTAAATCTTATGATTTAAGTCATTCTTTAGATGGTTTAGTGGAATTAGCTAAAGCTGAAATTAGAAGAATTGAAGTAGTTAAAGAAAGATCTAAAAAAATAAAAAATGGAGAGATCTATGAAATCAAGAATTTTGATAAAAGAGGATCTAAATTTTTAATGTTTCCTTTCTTAAATAAATATAATATTGATGAACTTAAAACTTCTGAAGCAACTTTAAGAAAATATATTGAAGAAGCCATGGAAGAAGGATTTGAGAAATTTAAATCTAATCCTGATTTAGATGGCACTAAATATGATAAGAGAATAACTGAAAGTAAATTAAAAGAATTCTATTATAATGATACTTTAGCTCAATATAGTATTATGACTATGACATCTGGAGATTTAGCCTATTATAAAAATGATGTGGACTTCTTTAAAAGAAATAAACAAAATATGTCTCCAGGTCAATATGGTGATTGGGAAACTTTAGGAATACCAGAAAAATTTAAAGCTATTAGAATGAAAGATAATGAGATTCCTTCATTAGTAGCTGATGCTTATTATGAAAATCTTAAATTAAATGGTGTATCAACAACAGAAGCTATGATTATTGCTTCTAAATTTGGTTATTCTAATTATACAGACTCAGAAGGAAATAAGAAAGTAAAATTACCTAATGGTCAAATTATTGATAGTGGTTTAAATAATGCTACAGATGGACAAACATTTATCACATTAGATAGATATAGAAATATTGCTAGAATGAATTCTAAATGGGATGATGCTAAAGAATCATCTTATCAAAGACTAAAAAATGGTACTTATAATGTAGAAGATATTTTAACATTCTCTTTACAACCTATTAAACCATATATGTTTGCTCCTCATATTACAGATTCTGGAGTAGATATAAATGGTAAAAACACTTCTTTATATCAACCACTACAAAATAAAAACTCTGAAGCAGTATTAATTCCTCAAATGGTGCAAAATAGTCCTTTATTAAGTGCTCTAGTTAAAGGAATGGAAGATAATGGTATAGATGCTGTTTATTTTGAATCTGCTGTAAAAGAAGGTATTGAACTAAATACTTCTCAAGAACTTAAAGATAAACTTAGAAAACAAGGTAAACCAATTCTTCCAGATGCTGTATTACATTTTAATGGTGATCCCAGAGAATTATCTGAAACTAATGTTAAATATTATTATTTAAGTAATGATGATTACATGTATCAGATGGATACACCAGAACACTTTAGAGATACACTACAGCTATTTGGATCTCAAATTAGAAAACATATTATTGCTAACTTAGATGAAGATGCTGAATTTTATATTGAAGATATGAAATTTACTGGCAAGAATATTGCTTCTTTATTTGATGATATTTTAGCATGGAATTATGATAAAAATTATAAAAAAGTTATAGATAAAATTGGTACTATAGATGGATTAGCTAGAGAACTTCAAGGTGGAGTAATGCAAAGAAAATTTGCTGAAAATACTACAGAAGCTGTACAACTTATGAATTATAAAGGAGAAAAAGTATTTAAACTTCCTTTATATTTCCCTCTTCAATCTAATAGAATATTTCAAATGATATCTTCTATTTTTAGAAATAATATTATTAGAAATAAAGTTAGTGGAGGAGCTTTATATCAAGTATCTTCTTATGGTTTTGATAATTCTTTAAAAGTACATATGAAAGATGGACATATAGAATATGTTGATTGTATTATGCCTTATACTTATAGTAATCAACTAGCTCAATTAGCAGATGAAAATGGCATGATAGATCCATCTAAAGTGGAAGATAAAGAATTATTAAAAGTAATATGTTATAGAATTCCTACTGAAGATAAATATTCAGCTGTTCCATTAAGAATTAAAGGATTTAGTTCTCCTGCAGAAGGAGGTATTATTAAATTGCCTTCTGATATTATTACTATTACTGGATCTGATTTTGATGTAGATAAGATGTATTTTCTATCTTATGCTGCCAAATATACTCCAGCTAGATATAATCTATCTAAGATAAGAACTTGGATGGCAAATAATGGATTATTATCAGACACTTTCTCATCAGGTAATTATCAAGAAGAGATGAATTATCTCAGTGATTTATTAGAAAAATATGATTCTGGAGAAAAACTAAGCACTGAAGAAACAGAAGCAATGATTGAGGTTTCTAAATTCTTAAAAGAACATCAAGATCTTATAATTCAAAAATCTAAATTAGAAAAAATAAAATATAATTATAAACAATTTCCTGAAAAACAATCTGTAGAAGCATCTAATAATGCTTTAATAGATATTATGTATAGTATTCTTACTTCTAGAGATGCATTTAAAACAATGGTGAGTGGAGCTAACACTTCTATGTTTGCTGATGTTATAAGCACTTTAGAGAAATTAGAAAAGAAAAAATCAGAAGGAGATAGATTATTTGATCCTAGTTTTTTAACAGACACTTATTATGAATATATGGCAGGAAAAGCATTAACTGGTGTATTTGCAGCTAATAGTGCTAATCATTCTATGTTACAATTTTATAATGTTAATCTTAATAAAAAAAATGCTATTACATTAGATGGAAAAACTGTAACAAAAATAAGTCCTGTCAAAACATTAGATGGAACTAACAATGTTACTAATATATTAGGATCTTTCTTAGCTACAGTAGTAGATAATGCTAAAACATTAACTGCTTCTAAAGTAAATTTAAATATGTTTACTGCTAGTACTTATACATTATTATTAAGAATGGGTTTTGATCCTAAAACAGTAATGTATTTTATGTCTCAACCTTCTTTAAGATTATTATCTGATAAGGTAATGGCTAAAGGAGATATGTTTAATTATAGAGATAGCATAGAAGAAGTTATTAAAGTATTTTCTAAACATACTAATGAACAATCTAGATTAGATCTTAAAAAGAATGGTTTCACTCAATTTAAACAATCAGATCTTATTGAAGCTATAAAGAATTTTAATAAGAGTGGTGGAGATATTGATTTGTATGAAAATGCAAAGCAAATTCTTATTCTAGAAGCTTTTAGAGATCTTATAGAACCAGCAAATGTTTTGAGATCTATTAATTCAGCAATGAGATCAGAAACTTATGGAGCAGCTCCTAATCCAGGAGATACAATAGCTAATTTGGCTAAAGCTAAAAAACTTAGTAGAAAATCTATTATCTCAGGTTTAGGAGATATTCTAACTTATGTTTCTAGAGGAGAAGAATATGAAAAATTAATGCATGATCCAAATATAAAAAAATCTTTAATTTCTGCTAATACTAATGGTGTGGTAGAATATGATAATTTTATATCTAAATATACTCCATTTAACACTAATATTTTTACATCTTATAGGTCTTTGTTGTCAGAAGCTATTCATGATGACTTAACTGGAAGTGAAATAGATGAGTTAAATACTATAATGCTTAATCATTTAACAGAATCTTTAGATTTCTTTAGATTTACAAAAGAGCAAAAAAATGCTTGGATATATAAATTTCCTAGAAAATTTTTAGAAATTATAAATAAAGATAATTATCTTAAAAATGTAAATGAATTCACTAGAAGATTAACTGTTCAAAATGAATTTCAATCAACATTAAATGGTAGACAATCTATTTCTATAATTAAATTTAGTGGCTCTAGATTTGATAATGAAGTAGCTAAAGATGAAGCTATTAGAGCTTTTGAATATTTATGGAGAACTCCTAAATATACTAAATTAGCTGAAGATTTATTGAAATATAATTTTGTTATTAGTGGATGGGGTGTCACACCTAATAGTTTTAATCATGTAGTTCCAATTTCTATGATTAACAATATTCCAGGATTTAATGAATTATTTAGAGAAACTATTTTTGATGATAATATTAGGGTTAATATAGATAACTTAATTGATTCTTATATAGTAAATAACTTTAGAAACAATAGAATAGTTCCTGAAATTAGTAAAGGAGATAATTATAAATTTACTGATAAAGATCATTCAGGATTAACATTAAGCCATTCTAGTTCTATTAATATAAAAGAAGGTTCCTATATTAAAATTCCTTATAGGTATATTAAATTCAATAATAATAGAAAAATAGAATTATACAAGTTAATAGGAGCCACTAAAGAAACAGCTGAATATCAAAGAGTAGGTAGTTATGGTACATCAACTATTTTTGAATTTATTGAGGGAGAATCTAGTTTTACTTCTAATAATTTATCTGAAAAACTAATGAAATCTTCAGAGTTGAATGCTAATTTAAAAAGACATGAAACTCAAGCAGAAATAGATTTAATAAAAGCTATGATAGAAGGAGAAACTGATACCCAAAATAATGAAGAATTAGATAATGAATTATCTGATAAACTAGCTTCAGTAGCTAAAGAAGCAGAACAAATAAAGAATCATTGTAAAGGTAAATAATAATAATGGGGAGGAGATAATATCAAATCCCCTATAATTTTTTAAATATGAAGATTTGTCCAAATTTAAATGATCCACAAGTAAAAGAAGAATTTGAAACATTAAAAAGATTATTTGGTGAAAATTCTGCTTATTATTTATGGAATAAAAATAAAGGAAATTTCTTAGATAGGACAGCAGATGGAGATATAAATACTACTTATATAAGTAATTTTGAGAAGTATAATGATAAAGAATATGCTTTAAAAACTGCAGCATTAGAATTGTTAAATAGTGAATCTTATAATAATACAGATATTTCTAAAGCTGAACCTGTTAAGAATACTACAACATTAGAACTAGGTAAAGAGGCTTTAATGGATATAGTAGAAGGATATCATATGAATAATAAAGGTCAATTTAAATTAGAAGTTGATCAAGCCATTGATTTAAATAATACTATTAAAGCTGCAGGATTAAAAGATGTAGATGTAGTATCTGTTGGTATTAAATATCAATTGTATGATAAATCTCTAAATAAATATATTACTGCAAAAGAAATAAAAAATAATCCTAAATATTCTTTATCTGCTTCTGATATTCAGAATTCTATTAAAAATAGAATCTTAGATGAATTAAAAAAACTTGGGGTAGAAGTTCAAACTGTTGACTCTTTAAAATCTCAATATGGTTTAGATTATTTAGCTGTTGCAGATATTACTAATAAAGCTATTAAATTTGCTAAAAATGAAATCTCTTTAGAAGCTTTAGGAGAAGAAGGAGCTCACTTCTTTGTAGAAGCTATGAATGATTCTCCATTTGTTAATAGATTGATGAATCTAATTAAACAAAATAAAGCTTATAAAAATATATTAGGAGATGAATTTAGTGAGTATAATCTAGCTTATAAAGGAGATGAAGATCTTTTAGCTAAAGAAGCTATAGGAAAGCTTTTGGGACAATATCTTATTGATGTTAATACTTTATCTTATAAACCAGCTAAAAATCTCTTAGAAAGGCTCTGGAATGCCTTAAAATCAATTTTTAGTTCTAAAGATAATACATCATTAGAAAAACTCTTAAATAATGAATTAAAAGAGTTTGCTCATGATATTTTGACCAATAAAGCAAAAGGATTAAACAAGACTTCTCTATTAAAATCTTCTATAGATAAATTATATTCTATTGGCAATAGAGCTAAATCTTTAGAAGATGTTATGAATAAAGTTATTGAAACAGAAGCTTTAAGACTTAAGATTTATGAAAATCAATTATCTAGTATTAGTACTAAAGAAGCTCAAAGAAAGTTAGTAGTTGAATTAAATGATGCTTTAGAAAAAGGCACTATTAAAGAAAGAATAGCTTCTTATATTAGTGGAGCTTCTAAAGTAATGCAACAATTAACAGAACAATTAAATAAAGAGAATGAATTGCTCTCTAGTAATTCTATTTCAAAGTCTGCCCATATTGCTAGAAGAATGAAATCTTTCTTAGTATCTGTACAGCCTATAGTTACAGATATGCAGAGATACCTAAGAGAAGATAAATCAGATCCAGAATTTAATAGTAAAATGCATTCTTTAATTTCAGAATTCTTAGTAGAATCTAATGCTATTAATGATGAACTTCAATTAAAGATGTTTAATATTTTTGCTAAATGGATAGGAACTCAATTTGATAAATTTGCAGAAGTTGAAAATCCATTTGGAGAAAAATTAACTAGACAACAAGTTATTGACAGTTTAACAAAAGCTAATAAAGATAATAATTGGTTTAATAGATGGATATCTTCAGCAAGTGATAATCCTGATATAGTTATTAATTTAGTAGCCACAGCATTTAAAAACACAGAAGGTGAAAAAAGAATGAAAGTTAAAGATGTTCATTATCAATTAATAAATGCTGTAAAAGAATTAAATGATGCAGGAATTAAAGATTTTGATTGGATATTTGAAAAAATAAATGGAGAATATTCACAAAATTTTAATTCAGAATGGGATTATTCTAGTTATGAAGTAGCTAAATCTAAATTGTGGGAAACTTTAAGAAAAAAATTCCCTGAAAATCCTATAGAGAGAGAAAAAGTTTTTATAGCTAATCCAGACTTACAAAAAGAATGGGCTAAAATATGGTCTGAGTTTAATAGAAAATATGTAGAAAGAGTAGAAGGATGGGAAAATATCTTGTATAATAAAGAAAAAACTTTATCTAGAGGAGAATTCTTAAGATGGAAATCTAAAAATGTTAATGAATATATTGATTCTAAAGGTAATACTATACATACTCCTAATGTATATGGAGAATTAGCACATCCTAAACAAAAGAATAAAGCTTTTGAAGAAATTAAAAATAATCCTGCTAAATTAAAATTCTATAATACTATTAATAAGATTATGAAAGAATCTCTTAATCTACTACCTGCTGATATAAAAGGAGTAACTCCTAATATGGCTCCTAGAATTAGAGCAGATTTTAGAGAAAGAGTTGTTCAAGAAGGATTTATTAAAGCTTTTAAAACTAAAGATGCTTTATCTGCAATTCAAATTAGAGCTGATGAAGATGAATTTGGGTATAGATATGAAGAAAGACTCCAAGATTTTGAAGGTAATACAGTACAATTCTTACCTATTTATTATACAAGTAAGATAAAAGATGCTACTTTTTCTACAGATTTAATAGGAAATGTACTTAGATTTTATGATATGTCTATTAATTATAACTTAAAGTCTAAAATGATTGATATTCTAGAAGTAGGGAAGAATATTTTATCAGAAAGATTGGTTAAAATTGGTAGTAATGGATTAGAATCTAAAGTAACTATTTCTGTTCTCACCAGATTAATTCAAAGAGAAAGTAAAGTTAAAGCAGAAAATCTTTATAAAGGGTATAAAGATCTTATAGATAAAGGATTATATGGAGAGTACCAGAAAAATGAAGGTTCTTTTAAAATACCTTTTATCAAAGGAGAATTTGATATTGCTAAATCTATGAATGCAGTGAGAGATGCTGTACAATATATTATGTTGGGAGGTTCTCCATTTGTAGGTTTTGCTAATCAAGTAACTGGAGAGTTAAGTATTCTTAATGAAGCTGCCTCTAAAAGATTTTTTGACTATAAAGACAGAGCATTTGCTGCAAAAGAAGTGATGAAGTTAATGCCTGAATATCTAGCTGAAGTGGGATCAGTTACTCCAGATTCTAAATTGTTCTATCTCACTTCATTTTTTGATATGTTAGGAGACTATGATCAAGAATTAAAAGATCTTAATTCTAATGTAAAGAATAAATTACTTAGAGGACTATCTTTCAATTCTTTAATGCTTCCTATACAATTGGGAGATTTTAGTAATAAAATGAGTGTTGGAATAGCAATGCTTCATAATACTAAAGTATTAAATTCTGAAGGCAAGAAAGTTTCTTTATATGATCAGTTTGAAGTAAAAAATGGAATTCCTGGTATTAAAGAAGGAACTAAAAATCTAGATGGAAGTAATTTTACTAAATCTGATTTAGTAGCTTTTATGAACAGATTAGGAAAACTAAACACTCAGTTGTTTGGTATGACTGATAAAATAGATAGGGCTCCATTACAATCAAGAAGTATTGGTAGAGCTTTTTCTATCTTTAGATCATTCTTAGGTCCTAACCTTAATAGAAGATATTCTATAAATAAATTAGATACTTCTTTAGGCATTTATACTGAAGGATATTATAACACTTTATTAAAGTTTGTATGGTATGATTTAAAGGATGCTCATTTTAATATTTTAACTGCTTGGGATAAATTAACTAATGGTCAAAAACAAAATATGCATATTGCTATTACAGAATTAGCAACATTAGGAATAATGACTATATTGATTGTGACTATTGGAGCATTAGCTGGAAAAGCTGATGAAGATAATGAAAAAAGACTACAAGCACTTAGACTTATGTTAGCTAGAACTAGAACAGAATTAGCTGCTTTATCTCCATTAGGTATATTTAGTGAAACCACTAGGATGTTTCAATCTCCTACAGCTATATTAGGATTAGTTGATTCATTAAGTGATGTTTTTAGTGGTGCATGGTTTGAAACTTATGAAAAAGGGGATTATAAAGGATGGAATAAAGGCTTTATTAAAACTTTAAGATTAGTTCCAGGTAGTAGATTAATATTTGATTTTGTGACTATTGATGAAAAATTAAAATGGTATGGTCTAGACTAGATAGATAAAAAAAACTAAGGGGGAAGGTATTACTACTTTCCTCCTTATATTTTTATTATTTAAAACCTAAGATTAGTTTTAATAGTATCAATTGCATTATTTATAACTATACTTTTCCAATCATAGTAGTACATACTTGAATATGGATTATTAAGCAAATCTTCACTACATGGATTAGTTCCACTATATCTGGCTTGAACAATCATATTATTTATCTGTTTTATAAATGGATCTATAGCATTAGAAAAATAATTTTTTAAAAATTCATTAGGATTTTTTTTTGAAATTTTATCCTCATCTTTTATGTAATCTGATATTTCACAATAAATATCATGACATATAAATGCTAAGTCTTTTAATGTTCCATTATTAGAGATCTTAATGTCAAACATATCATCTGATAAATTTACAGCTGAATTCTCAGAATCATGATCATCTTTTAAAACATTATCTCTTTCAATTTTAATAATATAAAATCCTTTATCTCTTAAAGCTTCATATTCATTTATATATCTACAATCTGGAACTATAACATCTTTTTTACAATAATTTTCTATAGTTCTAAATAGAGATTTAATAAAGTAATCTTCTCCAAAAGTTTTTTTAATTTTATCTGCTGTCTGTTGTAATAGTGTTCTTAAAGGAATACTAGTAGCAGAATCTGAATTCTGAATAGAATTTTTTTCTAAATCAAAATATAAATCATCTTTTGTAGAGCAATATAAGAGATACTTATTTGCTTTAGGCAAATCATAAATATCTAGTAACAAAGATTTAAGTTTATCTCCAAAAGATATTGTATCAAATCTAAAATGTTCTCTAGATATGCTTAAAATACTATTAATAGTTTCTTCTTTAACTTCTTCTGTTATAGATTTACCTCCACTTAAATAAAAATTTAAGAATTTTGCAACTGTATCCTTTCCACTTCCCTTTCTCCCACAAAAAGCTATCTTCATAAATTTTGTATTAAATTATACATTTTTAAGGCTAATTCTCTAATTTGAAAATGAGCTGATTTATCTAATCTCAAATCAAAGAAATTGTTCCATTTACATATAGGAGCACTCATGATAATATCTGTTTTATGTCCTAAAGTTAAGACAGTTCTAGCAATTTCAGGAGTTTCTCCTCTTTTAATTAATAGTTTATAAAGATAAGCACTGATTTTACAAGATAATTTATATATCCATGCATTTTTATCTTGTCCCTGCCAAGTAATAAATGTAATACCTAGTTTTTTAAGATAATTAATAAATCTAGTACTTTCTATTGTAAAACTATTATATCTATGTCTTAAGAAGCTTCTTTCTTGACCATGGTCAGTAATAATTCTAAAAGTAACTATTCTATTAGGATCATTCTTTTCTGGTTCAAAATAAGAAACAGTAGGTTTATCTAAAATAATTCTTTCAAATAAATCTATATCATTCTCTACAATAACTCTTAAATTAGTGTAGATATAACACATTCCATCTTTCTTCTTTATTACTGTATATGGATTCTTTAAGAAATATGAGAATCTAGTTCTAACATAACCATATGTATATTTTAGATAAATTCCACAATGCTCAAATACAGATGTGTGTCCTCTTCTTACAAGACTAGTAATGAAATTAATTCTTTGTTCTTTAGTAGTTGCTAAATTAGATTTATAACAATTTTTAGCACACAATTCTACAAATTCAGATGGACTACTTTTTCCTCTTTCTATTAGCTCCACACTTTGATTTATTATCTTCATTCTTTTTCTTTTTAAGAGTTGATATATATTCTAATAAAGCAGGTATCTTAGAATCATCTTCAAAACAATTATATTCATTAGGTAGATCTAAAAAATATTTTTGATTCATTCTACATAATTGAATAATTATAGCTTGACCCTCTCTAAGATCTGGATTAAATTTTTTTAAATCTTTTGCCTTTTTTAAAAGTGTCAAAGCAAACTTTCTAGGGTTCATAGTTTTTCATTTTTGTAATTATTTCTGCTAAAGATATAGGAGTATAATTAATTCTCTCTGCACTTACACAAAAAGTGTTATTAGTATAATCTTTATATCTATCATCACTATGTACATGTCCATAAATATTAACATATGGAGAATTAGATTCTAAATACATAGGATGATGAGATATAATAAAGAATTTATCTATAACTATAGGATATTTAGAAACTTCTTTAAATTGAGTTTTCCAAAAAGAATAAGAATGATCTAGATCATGATTTCCTAAAATTAATACTATATCTCCATTTAATTGATTTATAATAGCTTCTGTTAACATCTTATTAGCAAAAGAAACATCACCTGCTAAAAATGCTTTATCTTGTTTTTTAACAACTTTATTCCAATTACTAATAATAATATCATTCATTTCATAAACATCTTTAAATGGTCTA
>ULME01033315.1_pt1 | contig 49274 bp, 45 predicted proteins | sample 1951591 | NCBI WGS metagenome assembly ULME01 (sample SAMEA4835544, study PRJEB28245) | human gut metagenome | biome: gut microbiome; material: fecal sample | place: Denmark | collected 2008
TCGGTTACGGTAAAATCAACGCCGGTTACTTTTTTGGCAGTTTCAATAATCTCACGTACGCTGAAGCCTTCTTCGCTGCCAAGATTGTAAATTCTGCTTCCGCCGCCGTTTACCAGATGTTTAAGCGCCAATACATGGGCGGTAGCCAAATCTTCCACATGAATGTAATCGCGCAGGCAGGTTCCGTCCGGAGTCGGATAGTCCGTGCCGAAAATTGCTACTTTATCACGCACACCCTGGGCAGTTTTTAAAATCAGCGGAATTAAATGCGTTTCCGGATGATGGTCTTCGCCGATATCCGCCGTAAGCGATGCACCGGCAGCATTAAAATAACGCAATGCAACGTAGCGCATATCATACGCCATGGCATAATCTTTAAGCATGCCTTCAATAACAAGTTTTGTGCGCCCGTAAACATTGGTAGGCTGAGTCGGAAAATCTTCGCAAATCGGCGTTTTTTCCGGTTCGCCGTACACCGCCGCCGTTGAAGAAAATACAATATAATCTACACCGGATTCTTTCATGGCCTGCAATAAATGCAGTGAGCCTTCCACGTTATTTACATAATATTTCGCCGGGTCGCTCATGCTTTCGCCAACAAGACTGCTTGCCGCAAAATGAATAACGGCGTCAATTTCAAACTGCGCCATAATATGCTTTAAAAACTGCACATCACGGATATCGCCTTCCACAAGCTGCACATCATCGCTTACGGCTTCCGGATGCCCGGTAGAAAAATTATCATATACAATGGGAGTAAAACCCTGTTCCTTTTTCAGTACATTAACAACATGCGAGCCGATATAACCGGCGCCGCCTGTAACCAAAACATTCATGCCGTTACTCCTTGTTTACATCAACAATATGTTTTAAATATTCCAGCAGCTTGCCGCGCATTTCCGGGCGTTTAAGAGCATATTCAACAGTTGCTTCAATAAAGCCCTGTTTGTCGCCCACATCATAACGGCGGCCCTCAAAATTATAAGCATACATCGGCTGCTGTTTTGCCAAAACGCGCAGTGCGTCCGTCAGCTGAATTTCGTTGCCGCGTCCGGGAGGCGTATTTTCCAAAATGTCAAAAATTTCCGGAGTAATAATGTAACGCCCCAAAACCGCCAGGCGTGAAGGCGCTTCTTCCTGCGCAGGTTTTTCTACCATATCTTTTACGGTGTAAGTGCGTGCTTCTTCCGTCAGCGCACCGTCAATAATGCCGTAGCTCGATACTTTTTCCGGCGCAACTTCCTGTACGCCCAAAACGCTGAAGCCGCGACGGTCATATACATCTATAAGCTGTTTTAAGGCTGGTTTTTCGCTGTCAACAACATCGTCACCCAAAAGCACCGCAAACGGCTCGTCGCCAATAAAACGGCGTGCGCATAGAATAGCGTGGCCAAGTCCGCGCGGCTCTTTCTGGCGGATATAATGCAGATTAATTTCCGAAATGCGGCGCACCATTTCCAGCTGTTCAAACTTGCCGGAAGCCTCAAGGCTCATTTCCAGTTCCATATTGCGGTCAAAATGGTCCTCAATGGCGCGTTTGCTCTTGCCGCTGATGATAATAATGTCTTCAATGCCGGAAGCCAGTGCTTCTTCGATAATATACTGAATAGTCGGCTTATCAACTATCGGCAGCATTTCTTTCGGCGTGGCTTTGGTTGCAGGCAAAAAGCGTGTGCCAAGCCCGGCTGCCGGTATTACTGCCCTGCGTACAGGTTTAATTGTTGTCATTTTATTCGCTCCTTATGCTTCTTCACCGCCGATAACGGCCAGAATTTCTTCGGTTTTTTCTTTCAAAAGTGCTTTGTCGCCGCGTGTTTCCACATTTAAGCGCATTACCGGTTCCGTGTTGGAAACCCTTACGTTAAAGCGCCAGCTGTCATATTCAATGCTGAGCCCGTCCAGTTTGTCAATTTTGCCGTCGCCATATTTTTCTTCAATGGCGGCCAGTACGGCTTTGCTGTTTTCAACCTTGCGGTTAATTTCACCGCTGCACGGGAATTTTTCCATGCGCTCACCGACGAGCTCCGAAAGTTTTTTGCCTTCGCAGCACATCAGTTCCGTTACCAGAAGCCACGGCAGCATGCCGCTGTCGCAGTATGAAAAATCACGGAAATAATGATGGGCGCTCATTTCGCCGCCGTAAACTACGTCATTTAAGCGCATGCACTCTTTCATAAAAGCATGCCCGCTCTTGCAGCGCACAGGCACGCCGCCTTTTTCGGCAATAATTTCTTCCGTGCTCCATATCAGCCGCGGGTCATACATAATTTTGCTGCCCGGCAGTTTCTTTAAAAAGGCCGCCGCCAAAAGGCCCACAATGTAATAGCCTTCTATAAACTCGCCCTTTTCATCAAAAAAGAAGCAGCGGTCAAAGTCGCCGTCCCAGGCGATGCCAAGGTCTGCTTTTTCTGCCACTACCTTATCGGCAGTAACGGCACGGTTATGCTCCAAAAGCGGGTTCGGTACGCCGTTTGGGAAACTTCCGTCCGGAGTTTCGTTTATTTTTATAAATTCAAACGGCAGATGTTCCGCCAGTTTGGCAAGCACAGGGCCTGCGCCGCCGTTGCCGGGGTTGGCAACAATCTTTAACGGCTTAAGATTTTTTACATCAATATAGCTTAAAAGATGCTCAATATAATCGGGCATAATGTCTTTTTTTATCAGTTTGCCGCGTTCTTTGCCTGCAACAACAACATGGGGGAACTCCCCTTCTTCCGTTGCCATTCTGCCGATATCCATCAGTCCGGTATCGGAAGAAACAGGCCTTGCGCCGCTGCGCACCAGTTTCATGCCATTGTAATCGGCCGGGTTATGGCTGGCAGTTACCATAATGCCGCCGTCGGTATTTAAATGCGCCGTAGCGTAATAAACCATTTCCGTACCGCACTCACCAATATCATAAACGGTGCAGCCGCCGTCACGCAGGCCATCTGCAACGGCATTGGCAAGCTCCGGCCCCGTCAGGCGGATGTCATGCCCAACAACGGCGGTTTCCGCCGCAAACATGGCTGCAAAAACACGGCCAACCCTGTAAGCCAGTTCGGCATTTACCTCACCCGGAACAATACCGCGTATATCATATGCTTTAAAAGCTTTTTTACTAAGTTCCATTTTATCTCTCCCCGTCAGCATATTTTCACGATTTATATATTTTCTATTTTTAAAACAAAAATCCTGCCTGTTGCAGCAGGATTTTATTAAATTGCATAACCGTATTTGCTTAAAACATTTTCCGCAGCCGGGCCTAAAAACCAGCGTATTAACGAAAAGAACGCCTGGCAGTTGCCGTTATCGTCCGGCAGCAGAAAACTTTCTGCAAGCACATTTAAAAATTCTTCCATATCTTCGCCTGCCGCAAGGGCATTTTCTATTTCGTCCTCCAACATCATTACGGCTTCGCGGCGCATACGCATTAAGCGCGGTGCGTTAAGGTTCAGCTCGCGGATGGTATTGCGTGCCTTGCGCACCAGCTCCGGCGGGCAGGTATCTTCATCAACAATCATGCGCCCGGTATGCGCGGCATAACGGTAAATACGCACATCCGCCGGTATTTCCAGCGGGTTTAAAATGCGCTCGTTAATAGGCTTGCCGCCTTTCGGCACATCGCAGCTGCGGTCTATTTTGCGCTTTGAAAAACGCTCCTCCGCATCTTCCACATTCGGCTGGCTGCCGCCATGGCAAACCCCCAGCAAATTCTGCCAGTCAAGGTGATAATTATGCACGGCAAAATCCGTTTCGCTTTTGGGATAAAAATGTTCCACGCGGAAGTCGTCAACCTCGCCTTCCTCATTGGCAAAAGTAATATTAATTTCGCAGTAGGCGCAAAGCCCGTGCTGGTCTTTTAAAAGCTGTTTTTTTACTTCACGGTAGCCGCGGCGGTTTGCACGGCGGAAGCATTCCCATGTTTCGTACGGGTTTTCTTCGGCAAACTTCCGCAGCCCTTCCGGTGCCTGCGGCGACTTAAATATTCTTTTCATGCTGCTTTCTCCTGAAGGAACGCATTCTTATATCCATATCAGCACGCAAAAGCGCCGGTTCACGCCCTGCCGCCCATTTATCAAGGCTCTTGCGCAGTTCAAGCGCTTCGGGGCAGTCCCATTTGTCTTCCGATACCAAATCAAGATACCGTTTTAATTCTTTTACAACCGGCACGCACTGCGGCCTTGCATCTACATTCTGAATATCCTTCAGCAGCTGATAGCTTGCCGCGCCAAGCGAAAAATCCGGCTGGTAAATATCTATCAAATCGTTGTTCCAGCGCAGCGCGCGGATTGACTGAGGCGGTACGGTTGTAAGCACTTGCGGGCTGTGCGTTGTAACAATGAACTGCACCAGCGGAAACGCCTTGCGCAAATCATATAAAACAGTCTGCTGCCAGGAAGGATGCAGGTGCATATCCACTTCGTCAATAAGCACGATGCCGGGAGTTTTTAAAACAGCATTAATGCCTAAATCAGGGTTCAGCCGCACCATGCGGTAGCTTAAATCGGCAACCATGCTGATAACGCTTCTTGCACCGTCGCTAAGTGCTTCTATCGGCAGAATGCCGCGCGTTTTATGTTTAAGCACCAGATTCTGCCTTACAAAGCTGTAGTCAATATCGGTCCAGCCCATGCTGCCTATACAGGTTACAATAGCCTGCTCTACGGCTTTAAAAACTTCGCGGTAAGGGTTTTTCTCCGTTAAATGTTTTTCGGCAATAATTCTTTCTATCTCTACCGCACTCATAATGGCATATTTTACCCAATGGCCAAAATTAGCGTAAGATGACGTCGATTCCAGGCAATCCATATAGCCGCTGCTGCGCTCCAAATCAATATTTTTAATAGTATTGCGCAGTTTGCTGTCCTTCCAGATACGCCCCGTTCCATAATAAGCAATTACCGGCAGCACAACTTCATTGTCGTCTTTCGCGCGCAGGGCTTCCACCATACGCTTGCCGTAGCTGCTCAGCATTTTGGCATGCTGCATAGTGGTGCGCCCCTTGGCGTTGTTCAGCTCACGCTGCCATTTTATATGCCTGCCTTCAACATCGCCTTCTGCGCCAATAACAACCGGATACTGGCTTTTCATACGCAAAATTTCCAGCTGGCTTTTACTTGCCGTTTCCACAGTCTGGCGCACATCAGTTTCGTGAATATTACGCGCCTTACCGTCCGAAAAGCAGGACAAATACGGCCCCATGGCTATGGCAACCGCATCAAGAATAGCAGTTTTGCCCTGTCCGTTTTCGGCTACAATAACCGTAAGCTCTTTGTCAAAATCAATCTCAAATTTATCGTAACAGCGGAAATTTTCAAGATAAAGTTTGGTAATATACACTACTTTCACCCCGCAGCCTTTTATTATTTACTTTTATTGTACCACATCCGCGTAAAAAATTCCTTTTGGCAAAACAAATAAAAAATCCGCAGCTGCAAAGATTACAACTGCGGAAAATTTAAGTTTTAATTTTTATCCGGTTTAACGGCCACACTGTACAAAATGCCAAGCACCAGCCCGACAATTGAAGGAACAAACCAGCCAAAACCGGCGCTGTAAAACGGTATTACGTCCTTAAAAAGCGCTTCTGCCGTTTTCATCGGCACACCTGCTGCATTCAGGCCGTCAATAATGGCAAAAACTATCGTAAACGCCAGCGTTGAGCGGTACACGCAGGCACGCTTAACCGGCATAAAGGCCATCATTACCAGTACAATGACAATAGGATAAAGCAGGCACAGCACCGGCACCGACAGGGAAATTATTTTGGTTAAGCCAACGTTGGATACCGCAAAGCTGAAGATGCAGATAATGGCAGCTATGCGCTGATACTGCATTTTGTATTTCAGCACCTGTTCCAGATAGGAACCTGCCGATACCGTAAGACCAATGCTTGTTGTAAGGCAGGCAAAGAAAATCATCAGGCACAAAACCACATTGCCGGCAGTGCCCATATAATAATTGGCAATGCTCGAAAGCGCTATTGCGCCGTTATCGGATACGCCAAACACAGCCACGCTTGTTGCGCCGGTATAAGTAAGCGAAAAATAAATTGCCGCCAACAGCACAGCCGCAATAATGCCTGCCATAATGCAGGTACGGGTCAGCACGCTGCCTTCGGAAATGCCGCGCACTTTAATGGAATCAATAACAACCGTGCCGAACAGCATCGTTGCCAAAAGGTCCATTGTATAATAGCCTTCCTGGAAGCCCTTCAAGTACGGCATGGAAGCATAATACCCTCCGGCCTGCTGAGGTTCGCCCATCGGATGCATAAATACCTGCACAACCAGAATGGCAATGCTGATTAAAAGCAGCGGCGTTAAAATTTTGCCTACCCAGTCTACAATTTTGGAAGGATTAACGGAAAGAAAATACGTTACCACAAAAAAGAACAGAGAATACAATGCCAGTCCCAAATCATAATTTTCTGCGGAAATAAACGGAAGAATGCCTACGTCAAAAGAAACCGCACCCGTGCGCGGAATTGCAAAAAACGGCCCGATTGTAAGTACCGTTACAACAATAAGCGCCTTGGCAAATTTAGGATGTACCGGCAAAGCCAGTGCTTCCGGGTTGGAAGCGCGCAAAAGGCCGATGGCAATAATGCCCAAAAGCGGAATGCCTACGCCGGTTGTACAAAAACCGGCCGCTGCCGGCAAAAAGTTAACGCCTGCCGACTGGCCCAGCGCCGGCGGGAAAATTAAATTGCCAGCACCAAAAAACGAAGCAAAAAGCATCAGGCCGATTGGCAATATTTCCATAAAAGTAAGTTTTTGTTTCATAAGGTCTCCAATTTTTCAAAAATTAAGGCTGCATTTTAAAGCAGCCTTAATTTATTTTATTGTCAAACTGCATCAATCAATAAGTAAACGGTAATATTTCTTTTTGCCTTTGCGTACCAAGAGGCTCTTATCGGCGTCAAACATTTCCGGGCTGAGCTGCATCTCCGCATCGCTTACAGCAGTATCGCCAATATACAGGCCGCCCTGCTGCACCATCTGGCGCGCTTCGCGTTTGCTGGAAAATACCTTTGCTGCCGTAAGCACGTCTATCAGCTTGGCATTTGCCTGTTCTGCCGTCAGGTTAACGGTAGGCACATCAGTCATGGCACCGCCGCCGCCGAACAACGCTTCAGCAGCCTGTTTGGCTTTTTCGGCTTCTTCTTCGCCATGAACAAGTTTGGTAACTTCATAAGCAAGAACTTTTTTCGCCTCGTTAATTGCGGAATCTTTCAGGCTGCCAAGGCGGCGCACTTCGTCCATGGGTAAAAATGTTAAAAGTGCTAGGCAGTTTTCCACGTCGCTGTCGTCAACATTACGCCAGTACTGGTAAAAATCATACGGAGATGTTTTTTCCGGGTCGAGCCATAAAGCGCCTTTTTCCGTTTTGCCCATTTTTCTGCCGTCGCTTGTAGTTAAAAGCTTGCAGGTCATGCAGAAAGCAGGTTTCTGTTCCTTGCGGCGGATAAGTTCCACACCGGCCAGCATGTTGGACCACTGGTCATCGCCGCCCATTTCCATTATGCAGCCGTATTTTTTGTTCAGCGTCCAGAAATCATAAGCCTGCATAATCATATAGTTAAATTCAAAGAAGGACAACCCGCGCTCCAGGCGTTTTTTAAAGCATTCTGCCGTCAGCATTCTGTTAACGGAAAAATGTACGCCAACTTCACGCAGAAGTTTAATGTAATTAAGGTCAAGCAGCCAGTCGGCATTATTAACCATTATTGCCTTATCATCCGAAAAATCAATAAAGCGTGACATTTGCTTTTTAAAGCAGGCAATGTTATGGGCAATAAATTCCGGCGTAAGCATTTTGCGCATTTCATCCTTACCGCTCGGGTCACCAACCATGCCGGTACCGCCTCCCAAAAGCACAATCGGGCGGTGCCCTGCCTTCTGCATATGGCTCATTGCCATTAAAGCAATAAAGTGGCCAACATGCAGGCTGTCAGCAGTCGGGTCAAAGCCAATATAAAACGTGATTTTCTCTTTCTCAAGAAGTTCACGGATTTCTTCTTCATGCGAAACCTGTTTCAAAAAGCCGCGTTCAGCAAGAACGTCATAAACAGACATCAATCTACCTCCAGTCTAAATATATAAAAAATCGCATTAAGCCATAATATGTATTATACAACTTAATGCGGTTATTGGCAAATTTTATAAAGAAGAAGTACAGTACGGGCAGCGGGTAGCGTCATCAGCCACGGGCTGGCGGCAGTAGGGGCACAAGCGCGGAGCCGGTGCCGGTGCGGCTTTGGGCCTGAAACGGTTAATTTGTTTTACAACAATAAAAACAGCCAATGCAATTATTAAAAAGTTAATTACGGTATTAATAAATACACCGTACGAAAGAACGGCAGCGCCTGCGTCGGCCGCAGCTTTAAGCGAAGGATAATCCTTGCCGTCCAGCGCTATGAATAAATTGGAAAAATCTATCTTGCCGATAAGCATGCCGAGCGGAGGCATAATTATATTATTTACCAGCGAAGTGGTAATCTGCCCAAACGCACCGCCTATTACAACACCTATTGCCATATCCATAACATTCCCGCGCATGGCAAAATCTTTAAACTCGTTAAAAAAACTCATTACATCAACTCCAGTTTTAAATTTTAGATGCAATATTTTATCTTATTTCAGATAAATTTGTCAAATTCCATGCTCTTGACTACGTTAAAACAATAAACTATAATTAATTAGTAAAGCAAAAGGAGGAAGAACAATGAGAGATGATCTGGTAGTACCGGGCGAACATGAAGAAGATTTTGTTTTGGCAAGGGATGCCAAAGTTGTTACCGTTCCCTTTTCGCCTTTGGAATTACGTATGTCTAAAGAAAAACCGTACCTTATGGAAGGGCTTGCCAAATTAAGGGAAAAGCTCGGCGAAGATGATTTTAAACGTCTTATCAGCAAGGTACACAATATAAACCTCAGTGGCGACAGAATTATGATTGTTGCCGAAAGCGAACTGCACCGTACGAACATTGAACGCGAATGCCTGCCGCATATTGCCGAAGCATTCAACGTAAAATTCATCCGCGTTGTAGTTGAAGGTTAAAAAATTTTTAAAAAAGTATTGACATTTTCTCACTTATTATCTATAATACATTTTGTTGCAGTAATTAGCACACTGTCGGGGCGTGGCGCAGTTTGGTAGCGCGCTTGTTTCGGGTACAAGAGGCCGTGAGTTCGAATCTCGCCGCCCCGACCAACTTCACAACTTTAGCCGCAGAGCTTATCTGCGGCTTTTTTGTTTTTTCGGGGCTTGGCCTTATCCGGCTTCAAAACTTACTAAGTATTGAGGAAAATGTCCAAGAAAAATGTCCAAGAATTATTATTTCTTAATAGCTTTTTACTTATTTCCGCATATTTTGCAGAAAATTTCCCATGATTTGAGCGGCTTCTGTGTTTACCGGTCTTAGTAAATGTGCATAAATGTCCAATGTAGTTTTTGAATCAGCATGTCCAAGTACGCTCTGAACCACATTAACCGGCAGCTTTTGGTCAAGCATAACCGAAGTCGCTAAATGCCTTAATTTATGCGTTGTAAACCCTTCTCGTCCGCAGCACTTGCTTATGCGTCCTGTAAAACGCGATAAGGTATCAACATTTATCGGTCTGCCTGTAGCTTCATTCAAAATAAGAAACTCTGAAAAAATTGGTTCATATCCCGGTACTGACTGATATACAGCTTTATGACTATCATTCAGCAGTTTCAATTCTCTCAGTTCTTCCATTATTTCGTTGGGCACTGCTACTTGCCTATCTCCTTCTTCTGATTTTGGAGATTGAAGTATAGAGGCTCCTACAATAATAGCATTTTTACTTACTGTTCCAGCCTTATCATACTTTACGCGGTTCCATTTAACCATGATGATGTTACTTTGGAAATCAACGTCCTGCCAACGTAAACCACATATTTCGCCTCTACGCAACCCTAAAGCGAGCGCCAAATAAGCAGCACAACGTAAATTAGTAGATTTTTCATCTATTGTCTGAACATAGTCTTTTATAAAGTTCATGTTCGGAAGTGCGATTTTCTTACGCGACTTCTTGACAAAGGTCATGTGTTCTGTAGGGTTATCTAGGCGCAGTCCGATTTTTACAGCATAGTCGAACAGCTTCTTTAAAAAGTCTTGGTGCATACGCACAGTTCTGTTTGATAAAGCCCGTCCAGAATTATTACGGCACTGCTCATCAATTAAATTCGCGGTAAATCTGTTAAGCTGAGTATAAGTTACCTTCCGAACATGCAAATCGCCCAATGCCTCAATTATACGCTGGCTTGTATGCCTGTCCGTAGCAATAGTAGTATTTTTTCTTCCAATATTACCCACGTTTTCGAACCAGTGCTCTACCAATTCTTTTACGGTTTTCGGAGTAGCTCCGGATGATTCAATCTCCGCCTTAACTCCAGCTTCATATTTATAGTACAAAGCCTGTGCTTCAGCCATAGAGTTGGCAACTACTCTTTTATTGGTAGTCTTAACGTAACCGCGCTGGGTATGACCTACCGGTACGCGCAGGACGTAAACATTGTTTCCCTTATATTCAATTTTCTTTGGCATTGCGGTGCCTCCTTTTCACCGCGCTGGTATCGACTACCACAATTATAACATAAATTTTGCACTCCAGCAACAAAACGATTGTGATTATTATATTTTTCTTGTTCTCGATGTTGACATCTTTGTTTTGATATGATAAAATTGGGACTGTAAGAAATCTGACGCGGAGGTGCCGACCATGATTAACCAGTACGAGCTAATTGAAGAAAGCAGACGTCTAAGTTGTCCGCTGACCACCCAGACGCTGCGCAATTACATAAAAGCCGGTTTATGTCATGGCGCTATAAATACCAACAACGGCATTGAAGCACGAGGTGTCCTTCCGGTATATCCAATAGTCACCTTGCCAGAAGCTCTTACGGCTAAGACCATGATGGAAGTTAAAGGCCGCAAACTCGATAAGATTGTTGTCATTCTCGCTAAGGTACTTGGAAGCTACATTTTAAAGAATGAGCCAGGTATAATAAAGCAAAATTCCGACGACATCTTTAAAGCAATAACTGCAAACCTTTCTCCTAACATAGGGACATTTAGCCTGACAGAAGATATAATAACCTGGACGAAATTTAATAGACAGGATATTATGGCTATAATGACTGGTAGAGGTACTACTGTTTCTAAAGGAAAGGATTACAGCATTCGTTCCATAATCGCTCTATCCGCAGAATGGGTAACGCTATTTGCAAATTACTGCAATTCTGATTTTAGAAGGTTAAGAGAAAAATATCCCAATATTCCTTACCTGATAACCATCAGAAATGTTCTGCTTACCGATTTCAGCGACATCTATGTGGGACAGCATTCGTACCACGATTATTACTTGTTTAGCAATAATTCTGATGACCTACTTAGCAGAGAGCGTAAGTTAAATAACTTAAAAATATACTTGGCCGATAAAGAGCTTCAGAGCAACGAGGAAACAACCAACCTCTTTAGTATGGAAGAATTTGTTTCTTTATCCGAAGATTTAGCGGTATTGCCAGAAATCATTAGATTTTCTTACAAAAATTTGACTTAAAAAGGACTTGCGTCCTTTTTTTGAGGTGCACCAACAAAACGATATCGTTATCAATTGTGTTAACGTGTTCCCACAGATATTCTAAAGAAAGAAGGTAATCATATGAGCGATTACAATTTAAATCAAACTCCCCAGCAGCCAGTTTTCTCTAACTACGTTACTGGAAAATCTTTGGCAAAAATGCTTAATACTTCAACTTGGACAATCCAAAATCTACGGAAAAACTGCGGAATGCCCTACATCAAACTCGGCGGCAGGTTCTACTATGATGTAAGCGAAGTCGACACTTGGTTTAGAAGCAATGTCCATTGCGATAAACCAGCCCCGCTTTATTCGCCCCCTGTTTTGCAACATAGTAATAAAGCGATGGCCAAAATTTATTAAGATTTATAATACGGCGCGTATGGAATACAAATTAAACGCGCATGGTATCGACACCAATATATGCGTCGTAAATATAAATGTAAGATAACTAAAATTATAATATGTAAACAGGAGGAACAGAAAATGAAAAAAATCAAAAATAAGCATTACAATACTTCTTCTGCACCAAAAGTAAAAGAAATTTTAGGTATGGATTTTATCTCCAAAAATACAGTTGTATCCATATGCGGTGCTGTTTTTGAGCATTTAGAAAATTATCCATTAAATTATATTGATTCAATACTCCATAAGCCAACAAACACTGCTTATTATAGTTTAGATTCTATCATAAATTTCTTAAATTCAGTTCGAAAAAATTGTGATTATAATATATCAACAAATAAATGTCAATTAAACGACCCTCATTGCGTCTATCAAGAAATAGAAAAAAGTTTAATTAAGCTTTACGAATTGCGTACACCAAAAAGTAGCCCTGTTCCATTCGATGAAACTGTTCCATTTTAAATAATTTCTGGTTAAACGCGCACGTGAGTTTTTATCACATGCGCGCTAACCAATATCATTAATTAAGCAATCATTTCTTTTACCGCGGCAACTAAAGCACGTTTAGAAGCCATTCGGCAGATAAGGTTATCACTGCTGAACCCAGCCTTCTCGAATTTGCTTTCAAGACTGTTGGCTGCTCCGATACTTTCATACACAATCTCGCCGTCCTGGTTGATTATATCAACCTTAACGGTGTAGCTGATGAATTTATCCGAGGCACTGACCGTCTTGTCGAGCAAGATAATACTGTACTTTAGTTTTAAGAAGCGGAGTATCTTTAGTGCTCCGCCCTTAAAGAGTACATCTCCTTGGACGTGGGGCAGATTGCCGTAATCTACACCTCTAATAAGGGTCGCAAGAAAATCGTCCAGGCTTTCATGTTTTGGCACAGGCGGTACTTCTTTAACCGGAATTGGAATTATCTTCTGTTCTTCTTTAAGAGCGGTTGCTCCTGCCGTTACTTCAAGTACCGGGCGCGCTTTAGCGCCGATGATGTTTTTAATGTCATTGATTTTAGCCATATTAACACGTCCTTTCGTTATTTGGATTTACCTTGTTTAGCGGATTTAACGCTAAATCTGCGGCTGGTAGTAGTTACGGTGCAATCTTCCAGCTGTTCCGGCGTAAGAAAAGTTTTTACACGTTCTGTGCTTAAACTCTTACGCTTGGTTTCAGTCCACGAAGCAGTAAACGCGCCGCAGGTTACTTTGCCAGCGTCTTTAATAACTGCTTTAAGTTCTGCTTCGGCAGCGTCCTTAGCTTTCTGGGCTTCATCAAAAGCCTGTTTAGCCTCCATGTACCTTGAAAATAGAATAATCTGGTTTTCCGGTAAAGCAACGCCCTCCTGTTTTACAGCTGGGTATAACGTACTTAACAGGTCTTTATCTTCAGCTACTACCGGCGGCGGTACATTCTTTACAACATAGTTATTCCAGAAGTCCTGTTCCATGGCGATGATGTTTTTAATCATATCTTCGTCACGGGCAATCTCCTGATAACTAAACTTATTGCCTCCAAGAAGTACGGCCACATAAGCTTTTGACGCGCCAATAACACCAAGATAATGCTGGATTTGCAAATAGTATTCTACCGGCAGACCATCTTCCCAGTCGCCAACAGCATAACTGCCAGCGGTTTTGATTTCTAAAATAGCATAACCGTTTCCCGTATTAACGCAGCCATCAATGTTAGCCTGCATAAACGGATTAGCAGTTGACCGGAAGAACGCAGGCATCTCTTTTACTTCAAAGCCGGTACGTTTACTAAATTCATCACGCAAGATGGGTTCCATGATTCGGCCCCAGTACGCAGCTTCACCAACGGAAGATTGGGTAAAACGGCTGCTCTTTTCAAGCCAGAGTTCGAACCTGGTTTTCCAGCGGCTCAGGCCGCAAGCGGCGGCACAATCACTTCCACCGATACCGGATTTACGCAATTTTAACCATTCGTCATAGGATAATTTACGGCAGTCGGCAATAACGGTATAAGGTTTGTTGTTCATGGTGGTTTTCATAGTAAATTCCTCCTTGGATATAAAAAATTAACCTTGTACCTTACCGGCACAAGGTTTGTTAGCAGTATCAATAATGATGTTGACGATTTTTTCCACGTCATTTAAGACGCTGAGCACAGCTTTGATAACGCCATTACCAGAACGGTCGCGGCAGTAACTTTGGATATATCTATAAGTCTGCTGTTGATAACCGTTTATTCCTTGCAACTCACATAAGACGGCAGCTGTTAAATCTGCTACGATTTCAGCTTTAGCCCGGTCTTGCTTTAAATCGGCAAAGGTCGCATTAACAGCATGGGCAAGCTCATGAAAATAAATAAAAGCGTCCTGGCTACGCAAGGTGATAGCATGGGTTCTGGTGTTGTATGAACCGAACTCCATGTTATCAAAAGCGTCCCAGGTAACAGTAAACCCCAGCTTTGCAGCCACATCAAAAAATGGCGGCATAACCGGCGGCGTATAATCTGCCGTATTAACCGGCTCACCTTCCGTATCTTCTAATCTAAAAACCGGAAGTGTACGGAAGCCCAGCAAGATATAATCATCTTCGCCGGTCAGGGAATCAGCTGCTTTTATTTTCCTTGTTACCGGGGCATAGATGTAAAACGCTTTAGCTCCACGTTTAACCTGACGGTGAGCAGCTTGCCATTGCTTATAGGTACGTGCGTCATCAGTCTTACCAATAAAGGCCATGATTAAGATATTGCCGATACTCCAATTATCTGATGGTTTGGCGGCAGTATCACAGGCTTTTCGTTTAATAATGGTAAAAGCTACATGTTCAGGAAAATTACGGTTTTTAAACATTTCGAGCAAAGTGATAATAGCTTGGTCAATATTTTTCATAAGCAACAACTCCTTTAGTTTTGTAGCACAGCCATAATAAGGCCAAAAGTTAACCAACTGAATAAGAACAAGGCCGAAGCAGTAATGAGCTCCGGCCAGGTAAATTCAATATCCAGTTCTGATGGTAAGCTGTCTGCCAACGCACAGGCTTCTTTAAAGAGCAGCCACAGCGTTGCACATAAAACTACCAGTGCTGATTTGATAATTGTTCTCATGGTTTCAACTCCTTTCTATCCTGAAATGAAAAAAGCCCACGCTTATGCGTGAGCTAAGTTAACCACCCGGGGGCAAGAATATTCTGGACGGTCTAACCATAAATAAACAGGTTGCGCCCGGAATTATATAAAAAATTTTACTAATATTTGTTAAAAATAATGAACAGCAGCCGGTAATAATAGTAATGAAGATGATAAATCTTCTAAAAATCTAACGAGGTAGTTATGAATAACAATAAAAAATTCCGAAAATACCGTAACGAGCTTGGCCTTACACTACGCGATGTTGCAAAGGCCACTGGACTAAGCCATGTAACGATATACAACATCGAAAATGGCCGCGTTGATACCGGTTACAAAAAAATTCAGAAACTGGAAAGCTTCTATAACAATATATTAAAATTAGGAGAATTTATAAATGTATAAAAAATATACAGCTGAAGAAAAGCAAGCATTTTTTGATAAAAATGCTGAACATTGGCAAAAAACTGGCGCAGCCATAAAGGAAATGCGTATACGTTTACGGCTGTCTAAAATAAAACTGGCTAAAAGAGCCGGTATATGCACCAAAACTTTAACAAAATTAGAAAACGGCCAATACATACGCCGCTTTAAAACTGTTTCCAAGGCCTGTTTAAACGGACTGGAAGCAATTAATAACAAAGATTCCTTAATCTGTTTAGAACAGCAAATTAGTTTATCTTAATACAAAAGCTCCCCTGCCTTTTGGCGGGGAGCAACATTAAATATATAAAGGAGGGGAATCCCCCGTGAAAGAAAAAATTTTATTCTATAATAACATTCCCGAAGAAATGAAAGCCGTGAACCATTGGGTGTGCTACCGGATTACAGAAAAAGATGGAAAAAAAGTAAAAATGCCCATTTCTGCTAAAACAGGTAAAGCGGCCTCAACTACGGAGGCTGACACTTGGACGGATTTTAACACAGCTGTTAAATACTGTGAAACCAACCACCAAAACGTTAGCGGCATCGGGTTTGTGTTTTCTGATAATGACGACATTGTCGGCATTGATTTTGATGATTGTCTTGACACTGATGGCAATTTAATTAACGGCGCTGTCCAAGAAATTGTCACCCGAAATACTTCTTATATTGAACGGAGCGTTAGTGGCACCGGGTTACATGTATATTTGCGTGGCAAATTGCCTACCAATACCGGCGTAAAATTGAGCACGGAACTTTCACCTCATGGTTTCGGCATAGAGTTATATGAGCAAAAACGCTTCTTTATTGTTACCGGTAATGCGTACCCTGATGGCAATACTAAATTGCCGGTAGCGGAAAACCAAGATTTTATTGATTATGTTTTTTCGCTGATTCCTAATGCTGGTCGTTCTTTTAGCAGCTCAACGCCCATTTCTGTCAACAACGAGATAACAAACAATTTAAATGCTTTACTCGAAGAAAAATTAGCAAACAGCAACTATTTCAATCAGCTGTGGAATGGGCTACGTCCTAAAGGCAACGAAAGCAGTGATGATATGGCGCTTTGTTGCCAGCTTGCACAAATAACTACTAACCCAGTAGAAATTCAGGATTTATTTTTTAAATCGCCGCATTATCAGTCTAAAGATGAAGCGCATATTGCAAAATGTAACCGGTCAGATTATATGGAGCGCACAATCAACAATGCGATTGCCTTCGTTAATAATCATATAGATGATAGCCGCAACAAATATGCTTACCTGCTAAATTATGATGATAACGATATTGGGCACGGCGAAAAGTTTGCTGACATGTACGATGGACAATTAATATATATTGAAGATGATAAAAATGGATTCTGGTATCGTTACGATGGAATTTATTGGGAAGTAATAAATAATACCAAGCTTGTAGGCATGGGCAGAGAATTACAAAGAAATTTTGATTTGGCAGTCAAAACCATCGGTGACGAGGCAAGAAAACGTGCTGTTCGTGCTTTAGGCAGTTTGGATAAAATAAATTCCATGATAAAAGCCGCACAGATTGACCTTATCGCCGACAAAAGTATCTTCAATACACACAATGATTTGCTCGCCGTTCAAAATGGTGTTGTCGATTTGCGAACCGGACAACTGGTTGAACCTCGCTCTGATTATTATATTACCTTGAAAAGCCCCGTTGCATATAACCCGGACGCACCTACGCCAGAACGATTTTGTCAGTTTCTGGACGAAATAACTTGCGGTGACGTTACTTTACGTGAATATCTGCTTCGCGTTCTTGGTTACTGTTTAACCGGCGAAACTAAAGAACAGGCTTTCTTTATCTTTTACGGAAATGGTGCCAATGGTAAAAGTGTTCTTGTTAATCTTCTTCGCCGAATTTTAGGTACTTTAACCGGAAGCGTTGCTCAGGACGCATTTATTTTAAAAAAATCAGGAAATTCTAAAAATCCTTCTTTAGTTAATGTAAAAGATTCTCGCATGGTTTTTGTCAGCGAAAGTAATAGCGGGCAGGAAATGGATAGTGCACTTATAAAATCTATTTCTGGTGGAGATGACGTCCTTGTGCGTGAGCTTTATAAAGGTTTTGTGCACCTAAATCAGCATTTTAAAATCTTTATTACTACAAATTTTATGCCTGCCATAAACTTTGCAGATGACGCTATGCTAAGGCGTACCAAAATAATACGTTTTGAAAACCGGTTTAACGATGATAAGTGCGACCGTGACTTACCGGCAAAATTAGAAGCCGAGGCAGAGGGAATATTAAAATTGCTTGTAAGTTATGCTGTAAAATACTATCAGGACGGCCTGGCTGCTTATGAGCCAGAATCTATCAGTTTAAATTATAACCGCTGCCGTGCCGAAAGTGATTCTATATTCAGCTTTATTTGTGATTATGTGCAGCAATCAGATGACGACAACGACTGCATTCAATCAAGTGTCCTCTACAACTACTATAAAATATATTGCCTAACACGCGGGGAACAAGCTGAAACACATAAAGCATTTTCGCAAGAACTACATAATCAAGGGTATTGTTCGCGGGCTATGACCAAAAGTAGAGTAATTTATTTTACGCATATAATTTATACCGGCGAAGAATTAGAAATAGCCAGTTAAAATACATTATACATAACGCAAGAGCCGCCAAAAAGCGGCTCTTTTTAATTATATTCAGGTTTATACCACCACATCTTAGTTTTGTATTCCTCATAAAAATTATTTTTTATAATGTCCATGATATTTTCATAATCGTAAAAATGAAAACGCGCTTGCATAGCTTCTATAAATTTTTCCGCCGGAACATCTTTCGATGGGCCTGCATCAAGTATTTTATCTGCTTTTCCAACTATTTTTTCTTTTTCGCATAAAAATTTTTCTCTAACACGCTTAGCCAAATCGCTGTAATCGTTGCTCGTAACCAGGTCACCTTTTTCAAAAGTTAGTTCAACCACATCTTTAAAACAGTAAAACGGCTGATAACCATGGAAAACGTTATCAATCGCCCGTTCCCGCGCTATTAAAATTTTCCCGGTATAATTTATTTTTTGATTCACATTATTATAGATATAATCAAAATCTTCAAATAAAATGGCCGCGTCAATATCCTTTTTACCTTTAACTGCAACTGTCCCTAAAAATTGAGGTGGCTTTTTGGTGCGGTCGTTAATCCGCAAACGTTCAACAATTAGTCTGCCATCTTCTACTTTTAAATCAATCATATAACCGGCATAACAGGCCGTGCAATTCCAATATGTTTTATAGAAGCCGAATTTTTCCGGTTCAAAAATATAATTGCTTTCATACAATAACTCATAAACTTCGCCATTATATTTAATATCATTAGAAATTTGCGCTGTCATTTTTATCCTCCTTTATAAACTAAAATTATTTATTATCTTGCTTATACCACCACATCATCGCAGCATATTCTTCCGGCAAGTTTTTCTTTATCAAATTTTCTACATTTTTACGCTGAAAAAATTTAAGTTCCCATGTCCGCATGATTTCTTTGCGTTCTTTTTGGCTTAGCGTAATGTGCTTGTGTTCTTCTTTTTCTACCTCGGCATTTAATAACGCTCTAACTTTTTCGGCAACATCGTTATAACTTACCGTTTTTACGACATTACCATGCTCAAAAGTTATACAAACTAAATCATTGTGATAGCAAAATGGAGTATAACCGTCATAAATATATTTGCTAAATCGATTAATGCCCATTAATATTGTGCCAGTATAGTCAAATTTATTATCTGGAGAATCATATACACAAGGATATACATACTTAAAATCATAACATTCTAACTCATCTATATCATACTTATAATCTATTTCTGGGAAAATACCTAAAAATTTAGGCATTTTCTTGGCATGACTATTTATAGATAACCTTCGTACCCTCAACTCGTTATTCGTAATATCAAATACAATACAATATTCATAATCATATTTTTCAGTTTTATACAGCTCGGTAAACCCATACTTTTCCGGTTTAAATACCTTATCTTTTTCAGCAATAATATAATAGCAGGCACCTTGATAATGAACCCAGTTATCGTCACGAATCATAAATATACCTTCTTTCTTTTTTTATTTGCTTTCATCATAACACAAAGTTGCTGCTTACATGGATTTCGCGAAAGAAAAGTAGCAACGCCGCTATTTTTCTATAAACCACTTGCCTTCTTCATCAAAAATCCGCAGTTCCCGGCCGCAAACGCGGCAGATATACCTAATGCCAACGCCGCCATATTTGGTGCTGGCTGCTCTGCGAATATCTAAAATCCGGTCAATATCAAATTTCCGGCCATCGTCCCAGATAATTGTTTTAGGTAATGCCCGGCCATCTTTTTCGTGTTGTACCAAAATAGTAATTTCAATCTTAGGCATAATGATTCTCCTGTCAGGTTGACAATGTCAAAGTATATATTTTAAACTTAATGTAGAAGATGTTTACTGTGGATTCTGGCCGGGTTTTGAATACCCGTTACCGAGGGCTAACGGTAAACATCTTCTATTTTTATTATCTAAAATAGGAAACAGGGTGTATGGTGTGTTCCTCTTTGGGGTTAAAGCCGGTGAGCCGATTATCCAAAAGCACCGAAGCTCTTAGCACGACATTATGCCCGAAGCGCTTTCGCAGTCCATCAACCGTATGCGCCAGTTTTTCTTTAATAACATCTTGCTGTGGGTCATCAAATAAAGATAACTCTATACCGCTATGTTCCGTAACAAGGTTAATACCGCTTAATGCCAATGCCCGGACAGGCCGCCGCCAATCATAATTTAAATTAAATAATTCCATCGCTCCAGCCAAAATATCACTGCTTAAATACGTTGGTTTATCAAGTTTACTCTGGCGCGTCATATAATAAAGGCTGCTGTCACGCACCATAATCTGAACCCCTGTACATTTCAGTCCATAATCTCTTAGCCGTGCCGCTACTGATTCTGCCAAAACCGTAAAAACTAATTTAACATCTTCTTCCGTGGTTAAATCTCGCGGTGTAGTTGTACCGTTGCCAATACTTTTAACAACTGCCGATTCATCAATCTTCCGCACTGGTGCAGAATCCTTACCGTTGGCAAATAACCACAACACCTCTCCCCATTTGCCTAAAAGACGTGTTAAAACATCTACTTGGCATTTAGCAATACCGCCAATGGTTACAATACCAAGATTGCGTAGCTTCCGTTCTGTTGCCCGGCCTACGTATAATAAGTTACCGGCAGGAAGCGGCCAGACTATATTTTTAAAATTATTGTTAGAAATCATAGTTATGGCGTCCGGCTTTTTATAATCAGACCCAAGTTTAGCAAAAATCTTATTAAAAGAAACGCCAATGCTTACGGTTACACCAAGTTCATCTTTAACGCGCTGGCGGATTTGTTCGGCAATAGCATAACCGCTACCGAATAACTCAAGTGAACCAGTAACATCGCACCAATTTTCATCTAACCCAAAAGCTTCTATCTGGTCTGTATAATCATATAAAATACCTCGCGCCAACCGCGAAAACCGTAAATACTTTTTAAAATCCGGTGGCACAGTAACAAGATTGGGAGCTTTTAGTTTAGCTTGCCAGATAGCCTCGCCGGTTTTTACGCCAAGTTTCTTAGCAATCATATTTTTAGCTAAAATAATACCATGACGGTTTAACGGGTCGCCCGCTACTGCCACAGGATAATTGCGGATTTCCGGCCGGTACAAGCACTCTACCGAAGCATAAAAATTATTCATGTCCACATGTAAAATAGTTCTCATCATAAACGCCTCATATTAAAACGAACATACGTTTTAATAAAGTATAACACGTTCGCATATATTTAACAAGCGAACAAGCTATGAAATTTAGGAGAGGGTGAGAGGATAGAGAGGATTTTGGAAAAAGTATTTTTCTGTGTTTCCTGATGGGCTTTTACTCAAAAGGCATAACACAATATATATAATGATTTTTGAAATTACTTTTTTTAAAACCCTCTCTATCCTCTCACCCTCTCTACCTATTAGTAAAAAAATTACAAAAAAAATATATATTTAACCTGGTAGCACGCCAGCAGAATCATAATTATTATGTTTTGAAAAAACGAATTTACGATATAATATTTATTTCTATACCCAGTATATATGGGCGTTTACGGGCACTGCTATGCAAAATTACTTTCTTAATCGTGAATATCACAAAAAATTACTGTAATAAAAATTGGTTTAACATGGTTATATATAACCGCTTGACAATCATATCCCTCTGTGTTACCATATACTCACAAGGTTATTGATAACCATTTTAAAACTTAGTTATTTAAAACCACGAGGAGGTTTTGAAATTGCAAAACAAAGAATTTAAAACTCAAGTTGAAAACGCTGTATTTTCTCTCAACAGCAGATTAAGGAATTTGCCTGATGTTCTTACGAATGAAAAAGTTATAGCCGCGGCTTACCTTTTATACCTTACTGGTAAACAAAACTACGCTTTTGATAACGTTAATGAAATTATTGACAATGATTATTTTGCGGCAGAGAAAAAATATTTTATTACTAATTTTGTTAACGAGGAAGCTTGGCAATCTGTACAGCCATTAGCACGTGAATATGCTTCCGATATATTTAAAGAAATTGTGCTGACATACGAAAACCCCAGTAAAAATGAACCTGATACATCAACACCCAGTTCTTTAACAAAACTGGCAATTAAAATTTTAAATATCCAGAATAATGAAAATGTAGTAGATTTGTGCAGCGGCAATGGCACATTCCTTTTAAATGCTGCAACAATCATTCCTGCCGCACATTACCACGGATATGATTTAAAAGCACCATGCAAGGACATCACTGATATTCGTGCTAATTTGCTCGGTGTTAATATTGAAACTGAAATCATTGATGTTTTTGAGTTAGCACAGCGCCAGTCTGCTATCCATAATTTTGATAAACTGTTTTCCAATTACCCGATAGGGCTTCATTGCCGAAACTTGGATAAAGCTGGCAAAGAATTTAGTGATACTTTAACTGATGTTAACCCTTATATTTTTCCCGGCACATCGCAAGACTGGATTTACAATTCCTTGTTATTGCGCTTAATGAAAGACGAAGGCAAAGCCGTTGCCATTATGACTAATGGTGCATGTTATAACCATGCTAATCTTCAAGCAAGGCGTTATTTTGTAGATAATTGCTTTGTTGAAGCGGTCATCAGTTTACCGGCTAAACTTTTTAATTTTACCGCACTGCCACTTACTATGATTGTATTTAGCAACAGAAAAAGCGCAGTTCGTATGGTAGACGCAACCCAAATGTTTACCAAAGGCCGCCGTACCAATATTCTCAGTGATAAAAATATTGAAGATATTTTGTTTGCTTATAACACCGATACCGAAAACAGCATTTCCATCGGCAACACCGAATTAAAAGTTAATGAATATGCTTTAAGCCCACAGCGTTTTCTGACCAAAAATATTACTTTTAATAACGGTGTAGCGTTTAAAGATATAATTAAAAAATTTAAACGAGCAACCCCTATCTCCGCGTCAGCATTAGATAAAATTTCCAGCAACGAAGAAACAAACATCAAATATTTGCGTCTGCAAGATATTCAGAACGGTATTATCAGTGATGATTTACATTGCCTTAAAGAGCTTGAACCGCGTCAGGCTCAGTACCTTTTAAAAGACGAAGATTTAATCTTAAGTAAAATCGGCTTTCCGTATAAAGTCGCTGTGGCAAAAATCATTCCTGGTCAATCGGTTTTACCTGTCGGCAATATGTATGCCATCGAATTAGATAGAACTAAAGTAAACCCGTATTACATTAAGTCGTTTTTTGAAAGCGAACAAGGTGCAGCCGCATTAAAAAGCATTACTACCGGTGAAACTATTCCTATCATCAGTGTTGACAGGTTAAAAAATTTACAAGTACCTGTACCTGATATGGCCGAACAAAATAAAATTGCTAATGAATATTTGGCTGTGCTTGATGAAATTCAGGTTTTAAAATTAAAACTGCAAAAAGCAACTGACCGTTTAAACAATGTATTTGATGAAATGAAGGAGGGGATTTAATTGCTGGGTGTTGTAGAATTAACCGAACTTGAACAAAAACTGCAAGATACATTAGCAGAGCGTTTACTGGAGATACTTACCCGCTTAAACCGTACCGATAAATTAAATACATGGCTGGAGCTGATGGAGCTGACAAATTTATTGCAGTCGGATACTTCCTACTTTACATATAGAAGTGCTAAAATATTGGTAATAGGCGAATCGCAAATAAAATTAAACGTACTAAAAGCTATAATTCAAAACCTTAGTATAGATTTTAAGCGTTTCGAACTTTGCCTTGATTATAACGACACTAAAAGCTTTAACTTTAATAAACTGCGCTATAATTCACAATACAGCCTTGTGTTAGTAGGAGCTATGCCTCATAAAACATCTGGAACTGGCGATTTTTCAAGTGCGATAGCGCGTATGGAACAAGAAGATGGTTTTCCACCTGTTGTGCGTTTTAAAGATTTGAAAATTACTAAAACCACTTTAAAAGAAGCACTTCAAGAATCATTAAATGCCGGTTATATTACGGCAGCATAAAATTTTATATAATAAAAAAAGCCGTTACTAAAATATGTAACGGCTGAAAATAGCTATGTTAAATATGCAGAATCACACGCGCAAAATTATTCCGTTATTTTACATAGCTGTGACAAAGAATATTATTTTTTCTTTGTCTGCGAAAGTGCACTTCCGGCAACAGATTTTGAGGTTTTGCTAAAATTATTATTCCTCAAAATTTTAGATGCTTTTGAAGCAACAGATTTTGACGTCTGTTTATTATTCATGACTATCACCTCGATTCTGTCCAATATTTATACAAAGGATTTGAAAATGAACTTCCGTTCGCTTTGTACGCAACAATTATAAACAATATATTGTATAAAGTCAAGCTCTTTCTACAATATATTGTTTATTATAAGCACGGTTATCACACATATAGTTGCAAAAGTATGTTTTAAAAGCATATAAATCGTTAATACACATCTAAACTTTATGTTATACTTAACTAATAATGAATAATATGTTTTACCCAAAGGAGCTGACAAACATTGCCAGAAAATAAAATTGACGTTATGTGGGACGACCGCCCCATTGACGTTACAACCGAAGTAAACTTTATCTGGAGCATTGCCAACAAACTTCGCGGTACTTACCAGTCCGATAAATACAAAGATGTTATTATCCCGATGACTATTATCCGCCGTTTTGAATGTGCGCTGGAAAAAACTAAAGAAGCCGTTGTTAAAAAATTTAACGAGAACCCGAACTTTCCGCCCAAGGCCATGAACAGGATTTCCGGTTACAGCTTTTATAACACCAGCCCGTTCAGCTTAAAAGAGCTGTTAAACGATTCCAACAATATTGCCAGCAACTTTAAAGCTTATATTGCCGGTTTTTCTGCAAATGTGCAGGACATAATCCACAGCCTTGATTTTGAAAAACAAATAGATAAAATGGACGCTAACGACCGTTTATACAACGTCGTCGAAGCCTTCTCCGAACTTGATTTAGACCCGGCCACCATCGACAACGTAAAAATGGGCTATATTTTTGAAGATTTAATCAGAAGATTTTCTGAAAATGCCGAAGCTGGTGACCATTACACCGGGCGCGACATTATTAAACTGATGGTTAACATTCTTCTGGCCGAGGGGTGCCCGGATATTTTTGATGATGGCAAAGTAATAACTGTGCTGGACCAAGCCTGCGGCACCGGCGGTATGCTTTCTACCAGTTATAACTATATTAGGCGTTTAAACCCCACAGCCGATGTGCGCTTATTCGGACAGGAAATTAACCCGGAATCCTACGCTATTTGCCTGGCCGAAATGCTTATTAAAGGCCAGAACGCTGAAAATATCCGTTATCGTGACACCATGAAAGAAGATTGCTTCAGCGACAGAAAAATGCGCTTTGTAATAGAAAATCCCCCATTTGGTACGCCTTGGGGCGGAAAAGACGCTGGTACTGGCGTTGAAGCTGCCGTTAAAGAAGAATACGCAAAAGGCAAAGATGGACGCTTCCCCGCCGGATTACCCGGCAGCGGCGATATGCAGCTTTTATTTGTACAATCTGCCATTGATAAAATGGACGATGAAGTTGGCCGAGCCGCGATTATCGAAAACGGAAGCCCCTTATTTACCGGAGGCACAGCCAGCGGCGAAAGCCAGATTAGACTCTGGATTTTACACAATGATTTACTGGAGGCCATTATTGCCATGCCAACCGATTTATTTTATAACACCGGCATCGCAACATACATTTGGGTACTTAGCAAAAATAAACGCGAAGAACGCAAAGGCAAGGTGCAGCTGATTGACGCTACCAGTTTTTATACCAAGCTGCGTAAAGCTCTTGGCAACAAGCGTAATGAGATTGGCCCGGAAGAACGTAAAACCATTACCGAACTTTATGCCAATTTTACAGCTAACGAATACTGCAAAATCTTTGATAACGAAGATTTTATGTACCGTGAATACACCGTAATGCAGCCGCTACAACGCAGCTACGCCATTACTAAAGAACGTATTAGTAATATGCTTGCAAAAACTTCTATCGGCGACTATTTTAACGAAGCAAAAGTACGCGACTGGGAAGAAAACGAAGCACAACTTACGGCTAAAGAAGCTAAAAAGTATGATGAATACCTGGCAAAGAAACCAATTTATGATGATATGCTTACTATTTTAGAAGCTAATATCAGCGATAAAAAATATCTTTCACCGCAAGAATTTATTCCTGTTCTCGATGACCTTTTCTTAGGTACTGGTTTAAATAGTAAAGAAATTGCCGATATTGCTGAAGGCCTTTCTGCAATGGATAAAGAGGCCGAGATACAAAAAGATAAAAAAGGCAATGTACTGTATGATAAAGAAACAAAAGATACCGAGCTTATACCTTACAAACAGGATATTGCCGACTACATGGAGCGCGAAATATTACCCCATGTGCCGGACGCAAAAGCCTTTTTCGAAGAAGATTTAAGCAAAAAGAAACCTGTTATTAAAACCGGCGCAGAGATTCCGTTTACACGTTATTTTTATAAATACCAAAAGCCGGAAGCAAGCGCGGATTTGGAAGCTAAGTTTTTGAAACTGGAACAAACCGTTAATGACGGCATAGCCAAACTGTTTGGTGGTGATGAGCATTGACACGAGCAACGAAAGATAGTGGCGTTGAATGGATTGGTCAGATACCGGAACGCTGGCATTTAACAAGAATAGCTGGTTTATATAATTTGAGAAATACAAAAGTTAGCGACAAAGATTTTCCTGCACTTTCTGTAACTAATAAAGGTATTCTGCCCCAATTAGAAACTGCTGCCAAAACAAATGCAGGCGATAATAGAAAATTAGTTTGTATTGGCGATTTTGCCATTAACAGTCGCTCTGACAGGAGAGGCTCTTGTGGAATTTCCCCTTATAACGGCTCTGTTTCTTTAATTAATTTAGTTTTAACACCACGTAGCAAAACTATACCTAAATATTTCGATTGGTTGTTTCATACTGTGCAATTTGCTGATGAATTTTATCGTTGGGGACATGGAATTGTTGATGACTTATGGTCGACTGGTTGGGAGGAAATGAAAAAAATTTTAGTTCCCTTCCCTCCCCTGCCCGAACAACAAGCCATTGCCGATTACCTTGACGATAAATGCGCGCAGATTAATAACATTACTGCCACTATCAATGAGCAGATTGAGGTACTGAAGCAATATAAAAAATCCGTTATCACCGAAGCTGTTACCAAAGGTCTTGACCCTAACGCACCGATGAAAGATAGTGGTGTTGAATGGATTGGGAAAATACCAATTACATGGAAAATAAGAAAGCTAAAATATTCAACAACTATCCGTAACTCTTGTGCAGAATATAAAACTGATGATTTTTATGTTGGTTTGGAAAATATTGGTTCCTTTGCTGGAAATTTTATTAAAACAAATACTACATACGAAAATAATTTATATGACCAATTTTTTAAAGATGATGTCTTATTTAGTAAGTTACGTCCCTATTTAGCTAAAGTCTGGAAAGCTAATTGCAATGGCTTTTGTTCAAGCGAGTTTTTAATTTATAAAGATTTTATAGGAATTAAAACTTATTTATTTTATTTTTTATTATCTGACGGTTTCATATATACTGTTGATAGTTCAACATTTGGCGCAAAAATGCCAAGAGCTTCTGCTTATTTTATTAACAATTTACCAATTACACTTCCGCCTATTTCCGAACAACAAGCCATTGCCGATTACCTCGACAATAAATGCGCTCAAATAGACGCTGTTATTGCAAATAAACAAGCACAGCTGGAAACACTTGCTGCTTATAAAAAGTCCCTGATTTATGAATACGTTACCGGAAAAAAATCCGTACCCGGTTTTGAGGAGGCGTAATTGTGAACGATATTTTAACCGAAAAAGAATATCAGCACTATATTATGGACGAACTGGTTAAACATGGTTATGTAATCCGTAATGCTAAAACGGATTATGACCGCGCGTTTGCTATGGACAGGGGTATGCTGTTTAAGTTTTTGCAGAATACCCAGCCGGAGGCTATGGACGCTTTAACCAAAATCTATAAAGATAAAACCGAAGATACCGTTATCAGCTTTTTAAACGCCGAGATGACCAAAGAGCGTGGCAGCCTTTTAAACGTGCTAAAAAATGGTATTGAAATCAGCAACCAAAACTTAAACTTGCTGTACCGCAAACCAGCAACCACGTTTAACAAAGAAGCCAACCGTCTGTATAACGAAAATATCTTTTCCGTTATGGAAGAAGTGGTTATCAGCGATAAAGAGCGCATTGACCTTGTTATTTTCGTCAACGGCCTTGCCGTTATCAGTATGGAACTAAAATGTAACCATGCCAAGCAAAGTTATCATGACGCTATTACTCAATACCGTATTGAACGTGACCCTAAAAACAGATTGTTCCGCTTTAAGGCCGGTTGCCTGGTAAATTTTGCCATGGATTTAGACGAAGTTTATATGGCAACTAAGCTTGATGGTGAATCTACATTCTTTTTGCCGTTTAACATGGGCAACGGCACCGGCATTGAAGCTGGCGCAGGCAATCCTATTTTTAAAGATAAATATAGCGTTAGCTACATGTGGGAAGATATTTTAACTAAAGATACCCTTGTGGAGCTGATTACCCAGTTTGTATTTATTGACCGTACCGAAGAAAAAGATGAGGATACCGGCAGAAAGAAAATCAAAGAAAAACTTATTTTCCCGCGTTTCCATCAGTTAGATGTTATCCGCAAGCTTTTGGCAGATATTTATGTTAATAAATCAAGCCTTAATTATTTAATCCAACATTCTGCCGGCAGCGGTAAAACAAATTCTATTGCGTGGCTGGCACATCGTTTAACATCTCTGCACGATGCTGACCAAAAGATAATTTTCGATAAAATCATTATCGTTACCGACCGCGTTGTTGTTGACCGTCAGCTGCAAAAGGCCGTAACCGGTATGGAACACAAAAGCGGACTTATCCGTGTAATGGACGAAAAATGCACTTCTGCCGATTTGGCAGACGCTTTAAGCGGCAACACCAAAATTATTGCAACTACTATCCAAAAATTCCCATACATTGTAGATAACGTTAAAAATATGCAGAACCGTACTTTTGCGGTAATTATCGACGAAGCACATTCTTCTACTTCTGGCAAAGATATGGCTGCTGTAACCAAAGCGTTAAGCGCCGGTGAAGATGAAGATATGGACGTTGAAGATATGCTGGTTTATGAAATCCGCCGCAGTGGTAAACAAAACAATGTTTCTATCTTTGCGTTTACAGCTACCCCTAAAGCGACAACGTTGCAGCAATTTGGGCGGCTTAACGATAAAGGACAATACCAGGCGTTCCATGTATATTCCATGAAGCAGGCCATTGAAGAAGGCTTTATTTTAGATGTACTGCAAAATTATGTGGAATATAACACGTTCTACCATATCAATAAAAAAATCCTTGATGACCCGGAAATGAAAACATCTGACGCTAAACGCCAGATTGCCCGTTTTATCAAGCTGCACGAAACCAATATTGCCCAGCGCATTGAAATCATTATTGAGCATTTCCGTACCACGGTTATGAACGAACTTGGCGGCAAGGCTAAAGCTATGGTTATTACATCATCGCGCGAAGAAGCGGTTAAATATAAACTGGCTTTTGAAGATTACATTAAGCGCAAAAATTACAACGATATTAAGGCGCTGGTAGCATTTTCAGGCAAGTTAAAATTAAAAAATGACGATACCGAATACAGCGAGGCCATGATGAACGGCTTTAGCGAAGATAAGCTGACCAGAGAGTTTGATAAAGACGATTATCAGGTGCTGCTGGTTGCCAATAAATACCAGACAGGTTTTGACCAGCCTAAACTGTGCGCAATGTATGTTCTAAAGAAATTGAAGAACGTGGCAGCAGTACAGACGCTCTCTCGCCTTAACCGTATTTGCCCGCCGTATACTAAAAAGACTTTTATTCTGGACTTTGTTAATAGCTGCGAAGATATGGAAAAGGCTTTTGCACCGTATTATACTACTACCCTGCTTTCTAACACGGTAACTCCACAAACCATTTACGAACTGGAAGCCAAAGTAGATGGATTTTACGTTGTTGACCCGGCTGATATTGAAGATTTTAGCCAACTGCTCTATTCCGGCGAAATTACCAGTAAAATTAAAACGCGCCTAAACTTTTTGTTAAATAAAAGCGTTAAACAGCTTGAAAAATACGATGTACCTAAACAGCGCGAGTTTATAACCAACGTACGCCACTTTATCCGTTTCTATGAATTTTTGATTCAGGTTACCTGCTTTGAAGATGTGGAACTGCATAAAAAATATGTATATTTAACTCATCTGGAAGCGCGGCTTAATATCGGCGATAAAGGCGGCGGCTATAACCTTGACGGCAAGCTTCAGGCCACAAACTTTGTTCAAAAGAAAGAAAAAGAAACAAAGAATACTAAAATTACCGGTGCGCCGGTTGTTAAGCTGCCTGTACCCGGTGATGGAAGCATAACCGAAGCTGCTAAAGAAAAACTGTCGCAGATTATTGAAGAAATAAACAGCAAGATGGGCACCAAGTTTGATACCGATGTGGCCGTAAAATCCATGCTGCAAATTAAAGATTTGATGATGAAATCTGATTCTTTAAAAACCAGTGCCAAGAATAACACTGAGGCAGATTTTAAAGACAGTTTTTATTCTAACGTTGATGACGCGCTTATTGACGGTCTGGAACAAAATCAGGATTTTTACACATTGCTGTTAAACAACGATGAAGTAAAACGCAACGTACTGGATATTTTCGTGCCGGAAATTTATAATATGATGAGGAAAGAACAACAAGCTCAGGAGTTATAACTTATGCCAGACGCAGAACATAAGGAAAATAATAATCTTTCAGCTCATCGTAAAAAAATTATAACCGAAGAAATTTTGCCGTTGCTAAAAAAGGGCACTGCTCCATGGCAAAAGCCTTGGGATATAAATAATAATAACCGTTTTATGATTCCTATCAACGGTGTTAGCGGCAAACGCTATCGCGGCGGCAATGTTATACATCTACAAGCGGTTGCCATTAACAATAATTATCATGACCCAAGGTGGTATACATTTAATCAGGTAAAGAAAATTCCACGTGCCTATGTTCGCCGTGGTTCTAAAGGTACACGTATTTTCTTTTATCAACCTAAAACAAAAGTATATCAAAAGCCAAGTGGCGAAAAGGTTAAGTTAGATGTCGGCGATGTAAGCATGTTTGTTGTATTTAACGCCGAACAAATAGAAGGATTGGGTAAATTTAACTATAATAGTTACCTGAATTTTGACCCCAACGAACGTGCCGAAAATATAGTTAAACTAAATAATGCTGATGTACTTTATCACGATGTGGACAAAGCTTTTTATGTTCCGTCAAAAGATAAAATCTATTTGCCACCTAAAACGGCTTTTCCAACAGAAGAAAAGTATTATGCTACGCTTTTGCACGAGGTATCTCATTCAACAGGCCATGAAACCAGATTAAACCGTGACCTAAGCGGTAAATTCGGCAGCGAAAGTTATGCACGTGAAGAATTGGTAGCTGAAATTGCTTCGATGCTTCTATGTTATGACTTAGGTATAAAAGCCAACAAGGATATCGAAAATCATGCCGCTTATATTCAAAGCTGGGTTTCAATATTTGAAAAAGATGTTAACGAATTATTTAAAGCTGCCTCTAAAGCAGAACAAGTATGCACATATTTATTTGATTTAGAGAAGAAACAAGACAATACCCAGCAAAATGTGCCTGATGTGCCCAAAGTTATTCAGCCACAAGTTAAATCTGTACCGGCTAAGCAAGATAGCATTGTAAAGCAGCCGCCAATAACTTTTTGGGAGAAAGTTGTTGATTTTATTAAATTCTGTTTCAACGTTAAATAGTTTAAGCCTTTAGTCACTGATTATATAAAATGTGATTAAAGGCTTTTCTTTACTATTTTACTAATATCATTTATAATATTAGTAAAATAGTAAGGTGGTGAACATATATGACCACAGCACAAGCTCTAAAAATTTTAGTTGATAAAAATAACGGAATTATTAAATCTTCGCAAGCACATAAAATTGGTATTTCAAAACCAGCTTTTTATGAATATGTAAAACAAAACAATTTAGTTAAAGCAGCTAACGGTATTTATCATGAACAAAATGCCTGGGCAGATTTATTATATTTTAATCATTTAAGATTTAAACAAGCTATCTTTTCGCACGAAACTGCATTGTACCTGTATGACCTAACTGACCGGGAACCGTTAAATTATTCTGTTACAGTTAAGACTGGTTATAATCCAACGCATTTAAAAAATGAAGGCTTAAAAGTTTATACCGTAAAAAAAGAACTGCATGCAATTGGTTTAACTTATATTAAAACAAATTTTAACAACACAGTTCCTGTATATAATTTAGAAAGAACAGTCTGCGATATTGTACGTTCAAGAAATTCTATTGATTTTCAGGTATTTCAGGATACTTTAAAAAATTATGTGCATCGCCGCGATAAAAATTTAACGCTGTTAATGGAATATGCTGCGTTATTTAAAGTTAAAAATATCTTAAAAAAATATTTAGAGGTATTGTTATGACTATAACATCAGGGACACAACTAAAAGATTTAATAAAAAATTTAGCACATAAAAATTCCGCTGATTCGCAAATTTTATTAAGAAGCTATATTACAGAACGATTTTTAGAGCGCCTTTCAGATTCTAAGTATAAAAACAATTTTATAATTAAAGGCGGTATGCTTATTAGTGCCATGGTTGGAATAAAAAATCGTTCTACCATGGATTTAGACGCTTCTATTAAAGGATTCTCTTTAAATACGGACGAATTAAAATCTGTTGTTGAAAGCATTTGCTCCATCAATTTAAATGACGGCGTTACTTTTGAAATTAAAAGTTTAGCAGAAATTATGGACGAAGCAGATTATCCGGGAATCCGTATTTCTATGAACGGGTTTTATGATGGTATAAGAACACCGGTAAAATTAGATATTTCTACCGGTGATGTTATAACACCTAATGAAATTGTTTTTAGTTATCAACTGATGTTTGAAAATAGGAAAATTAATTTATGGTCATATAACATCGAAACAGTCCTTGCCGAAAAATTAGAAAGTATGATTTCCAGAACCATAACCAATACCAGAATGAGGGATTTTTACGATGTTTATTTATTGACAAAAATATATTCTGAAGTAATTGACTATAAAATTCTAAATCTGGCATTAAAAGCAACATCAACAAAGCGTAATACAATTACACTTATGGACAATGCCGAAAAAGTTTTTGATGAATTACTTACAGATTCAGGAATAATTAATTTATGGCAGCGTTATCAATCAAATTATAATTACGCTAATGGAATTTCTTGGAATACTGTCGTTGATTCAGCTAAAAATTTATATCTAAAAATCAAATAAGAAAAGCCTTTAATCATTTTCTATATAGTACAGATATGATTAAAGGCTTAAATTATATTACTGTAAATTTTGAATAGCTAATTTTTGTTTTGCCCTAATTAAAGTTGCTTTACTAATACCAGTTATTTCTACCACCTCTTTGTAACTGTGATTCGATAACAGTTCAAGAGCATGTCTAACTTTTATATCCGGTATTGGTGGCCGCCCCTCTCGAAAGCCAGCTTTCGTTCTGGCGATTTCTTTTCCGGCTTGGGTACGTTCTATTATCATGTTACGTTCAAGCTCTGCTACGGCTAAAAGCGTGGCTAAAAAGAAGTTTCCCATCGCCGTATTCTCCAGTAAACCAATATTTAAAACATGCACGCGAATATTTCTGTTAAATAACTGGCGAACCAAAATTATACCTTCCGGTACATTACGCGCTAACCGGTCTAACTTTGTAACCATCAAAGTATCACCCGCGCGTAATTTTTGAATCAGCTTATCTAATTTAGGCCGTTCCATTATTTTACCGGTATACTGTTCAACGGTAATTTCGGCACAGCCATTTTCATATAAAATTTTTTGTTGTTCCTCCAGACTATTCCCCTTCAATAATTGTGTTCTACTACTAACTCTCGCGTATCCGAATATCATTTTCACTTACTCCTTTTTGAATATAAGTTATGATTACGGACATACCCGCATGTTACCATTATTCAACATGCGGTATCAATACTTAAGAGTTTTGAAACTTACGGCAAGACAAAATGTCCAAGAAAAATGTCCAGCATCACTTTTTTACCCAAATTTTTACCAATTTCGTACAATTTTTGAACAACTAAAACAATAGGATACCAACGCGGCGCAGCTATTTTTATTTAAATTATACAAATGAATTATTTTTCGGGTGCAAGAGGCCGTGAGTTCGAATCTCGCCGCCCCGACCAACTAAAAAATTTAGAGCCGTTTTATAACGGCTCTTTTTATTTTATTAACTGCAATTATGTACTCATTCATTCTTCTTAATTACTTTTAAAATTAACATTTTACAGTTCAAATAATTTCACAAAAATATTGCATTAGCATACTTTAGTAGTATAATATTTTCAGGACTAAAAGTTTTTATTTAGGAGGGTCTTTCTTGAATAATAAATTTAAAAAAATTGTTGCCGTACTGGCGGCGCTTGCAATTTTAACAAGCGGCTGGTATTTTTTTTACTGGCTGAAAACACCGCAGCATTCCATTGCGCTTATAGCCGATGCAGTACGCCAACATGATTTAAAAACTTTCGAAACGCATGTCGATATGGACAATCTGTACAGCAAAGCCTATGACGATGTTGTTGCAGTAACCTTCGGGTCCGACAAAGATGCCAATCCTATTATCGTTGCCATTGTAAAGGGCATTAAGGGCCTTGCCGTACCGCTTTTAACAAGCGAAACCCGCAGCTACATTATTCACGGCGACAAGCCTGAAGGCGACGCCGAAGTACAGAAATCAATTCCTGCCGGCAATGAAAACGGAGCGGAAATTGTAGATAATTTAAAAAGCCGCACCGGTTTCGGCTCCTTAAAATATGAAGGTGTAGAAAACACAGATATTAATGACGATAACGCCATTGTAAGCATTAAACTGCGCGATGAAAAATTAAGCAGGGATTTTATTTTAAAAATAAAAATGCAGCAGCTTGACGACGGTTTGTGGCGCTTGCAGGAAATAACCAATTTGCAGGATTTTATGAAAGAACGCGAAGAAGCCGTTAAGGCAAAGCTTGCCGAATTAAACAAGCCGATTGCCGCGCAGATTGACGCCAACGTTAAACTTGATAAAAAACTGCTGCAAATTACTTCCGTACACTATTCGGCAATTATCCGCATGCTTGAAACAGAAGTAAACCTTACCAACACCTCCGGCAAAAACGTTAATTATATAGCCGGTATGCTGGAGCTTTACGGTGATGACGGCCAAATTTTTTACAGCGGCAGCTTTGCCAGCAACGCAGTTTTAAGAAACGGCAGCAGCAAATTATATAAATTTGATTTTGAACTTAACCCGTATGTAAAAGAAGATGCTGCAGTTATCAGCAGCGATTTAAGCAAAGTAAAATGGAATGCTTATTTAACAAATGTAGCTTTTGACGACGGTTCATCGTTTGATTACTTAACTGAACTGCCAAAATAAACTAAAAACACGAAGCATTAATCTGCTTCGTGTTTTTTATTGCCTTTATAGCTTTATGCTTTAACTTCCGCAGGCATCGGTTCTCCGTTTAATCCCGCCAGAATATTTTCTGCTGCCAGCTTTGCCATAGCATCACGCGTTTCAACTGTTGAACTTGCAATATGCGGCGTAACCGTAATATTATCAAGCGTCAGCAGTTTATGCGTACCGGGCAATGGTTCGGGGTCGGTAACATCAAGCGCGGCATAAGCAATATGCCTGCTGCTCAGCGCATCATAAAGCGCTTCCGTATCCACAATCTTGCCTCTGGCAATATTAATAAAACGCGCCCCCTGCTTCATTGCTTCAAACTGCTTTTTGCCAAACATGCCTTCCGTTTCATTGGTAAGCGGAACAGTAACAAGCACAAAATCAGATGTTTGCAGCAATTCTTCAAAGCTTACATACGCAGCACCCAATGCGGCATCATCACTGCGGCGGCGCCGGTTATGGTAAATAACACGCATATCGCTTGCCAAAGCACGTTTCACCACCCTGCTGCCTATATCGCCCATGCCTACAATACCCAAAGTTTTGCCTGCAAGGTCCACGCCAAAACCAAGGCCCTTGCGCTCACCCCACTTGCCGCTTGCAACATGCTGCCAGCCGCGCGCTATTTTGCGCGCACTGTCAATTATAAGCCCGTAAGCCAAATCTGCCACGGCAGGAGAAAGCACGCGCGGAGTATTGCCAACACGTATGCCGCGCGCATTGCATTCCGCAACGTCAATATTATCGTAACCCACAGAAGCCTGCGCGATTACTTTTAAATTAGGCGCTTTGTCAAGCAATGCGCCGTTAATTTTTATATTGCCAATAGAATATAAAGCATCTGCCTGCGCCAGCCAGCCGTCAAAAATATCTGCCGGAGTGCGGCCGCCTTCCTTCCACGCCAAAAGATTGGTATTGGCGTCCAGCAGGTCATACGCCGTTTTACGCAGTTTGCCGCTGGTAACAACAGTCATGTTTTTTAATTCTGCCATACTTTCACGTCCCTTACTTATTTAAAGGCACAATCTCCAGCCAGTAGTTATCCGGGTCGGTAATAAAATAAATGCCCATTGCCGGATTTTCATAAACAATGCAGCCCATTTCTTTATGTTTGGCATGTGCAGCTTCGTAATCATCAACGCCAAAAGCGAGATGGAATTCGTTTTCGCCTAAGTTATAGGGTTCTTTGCGGTCACGCAGCCAGGTCAGCTCAAGCTGGTGCGGAGTCTGCCCGTCGCCAAGGTACACAAGAATAAAGCTGCCATCCTCTGCATTCATTCTTTTAACTTCTTTCAGCCCAAGTGCTTTTTCATAAAACGCCAGGCTTTTTTCTAAATCGAGCACATTAAAATTATTGTGTATAAACTTAAAATTCATTATACCCTCCTCAAGTATTTAAAAAGATTTGTTTTACAAGCAGTATCGCCATTGCCGCTGCCGCAACAACCTTGCCTATAATCGCAATAAATTGCAGCTTTGCCGCCTTCCACGCCAGTTCAAACGCATCGTCGCAGTCCATCGTTTGCGAATACTCGTAAACAAACGCCATTACAAACGAACCCATGGCGCCGCCAAGCACGCTGCCGAACACAGGGAACACGCCCGTGCCGAGCACTGCGCCGATAAACGTGCCGATGCCGATAAGCCCTACCACGCTCCACGGCAATTTATGCCTGCGGATACCGAAAAACGATACTATAAATTCCCATAATTCACCAAAAACATAAATCAGCACCAATGCAGACAAAATACGTCCGTCAAAATATTTTGCTTCATCAAAACAGGCAAATCCTATCCCTGCCAAAAGCATCAGCGTATTGCCGGGCAGCCCAACCAGAGTTAAAAGCGGCCCCACGATAACGATAAAGGCTGCTGCCAATGCTTCCAAGAAATATTCCATACCCTGCCTCCTTATGTTAATTACTGCCAATATTATAACATAATCCGCACTGCTTTATTTGTAACTTTTGTGAATTATTGTTTTTAATCTGCCAAAATGATAAAATATTTATAAATAAACTTATTAAAAGGAGCTTATATGGAACAAATTATTGAAATTTTAACGCCGTGGGCAAAGCCGTTTCTGGTTTTCTGCGGTTTTATGCTGATAAGATATCTTTACCGTACCGTAATCCTCCGCTTTTTGCAGCTTTTAAACAATAAAATGTCTTTTGAGTACGGCGGAGATATTCTAGACGCTTTTGCCAAACCGATACATATTTTTCTTTTTATCCTCGGCGTTTATGCTGCCTTAAACTGCTCGCCAATTACTTTTGTTACCGACCATCCGGCAATTGATAAATTCCTGCGCAGCAGCTTTATTATTGCCATCTTTTGGGGCATTTACAATATCAGCGACATTACGCACGGCATTGCGCTGAAAATTTTAACACGCGCCGAAATTAATATCGAAGATTCTCTTGCCAACATTCTCTCCACAATGTTCCGCATTTTAATTGTTGTTATTGCCACCTTAATGATTGCCAAGGAATGGAATTACGACATGAGCGGCCTTCTGGCAAGTTTAAGTATCGGTTCTTTAGCGCTTGCCTTTGCCGCCAAAGATGCTTTGGCAAACGTATTCGGCAGTTTCGTAATTATTGTCGACAAACCTTTTAAAGTAGGCGACTGGATTTCTGCCAACGGCGTGGAAGGCACCGTTGAAAAAATTACTTTCCGCAGCACCTGCATACGCACTTTTCCGCAGGAACTTGTGTATGTTCCAAACTCGCTGCTTTCCAACACGCCAATTATTAACTACACCAAGCGCGAAAAACGCCGCATTGAGTTTTTGCTGGGCGTTACCTACGATACAACGCATGACCAGATGCAAAAACTGGTAGAAAATATACGCACTTACCTTACAAACAGTGAGCTTGTTTACAGCGACACGGTTATGGTTTACTTCCGCGATTATGCAGACAGCAGCCTGAATATTTTTATTGTATGTTACACCAAAGCCAGCGATACCAAAGGCTTTTTGGCTGCCCGCGAGCAGATTAACCTTGATATTATGAAAATACTGGAAGAAAACGGCGCTTCCTGCGCTTTCCCGAGCACCAGCGTTTATTTTGAAACGCCGCTTAAAACCGAAACCAAAAACAACTGAATACAAAAATAAAAAGGCAGCTTTTAAAGCTGCCTTTTTATTTTTGTGCGTCATTGCTTCTCTAAAACATTTAAAAATTATTTTAAGCGTATTTAAAATTAATTTTTATCGCTGAACAAGTCATTTTCATTTTGTTCCGGCATCTTCAAATCTGTTTCAAAACTTTCCGCTTCATAAAGTTTTTTATTAATTACACGGCTGCGGCGTTCAGCAGCTTCAATATGCCCGCTTGCTTCCTGCAATTTTTTGCGTGTTTTGTCAAGCAGCGCTGCAAACACGGCAAAATCCTGCTTAACTCCTGCAATAATGCGCCATACTTCACCGGTACGTTTTTCTATGGCCAAAGTGCGGAAACCAACCTGCAAGCTGTTTAAAAGTGCCGCCAGAGTTGTAGGCCCTGCAACACAGACACGGTATTTGCGCTGCAGTTCTTCCAGCAGCCCGGTAATGTTTACCGCTTCAGCAAAAAGCCCTTCTGTCGGCAGGTACATAACCGCAAAATCAGTGCTGTAAGGCGGGCAGATATATTTACTGTTAATATCGGCAGCTTCGCTTTTAAAGCGTTTTTCAAGCTGCTTTAACGCAGCTTCCGCCGCTGCGGCATCGGCATTTTCGCGCGCCGCCAAAAGCCTCTGGTAATCTTCCTGCGGAAACTTGGCATCTACCGGCAGCCATACGGTCTGTTCGCTTTTTCCCGGCAATTTAAGGGCAAATTCCACCCGCTCGGAAGTGCCTGGCTTTACGGCAACATTTTCGGCATACTGCTCCGGCGCCAGCATATCCTGCAAAAGTATTTTCAGCTGCATTTCGCCCCAGATGCCGCGGTTTTTAACATTGCTTAAAATACGTTTTAAATCGCCTATTCCGCCGGCAAGGCTCTGCATTTCACCAAGCCCGCGGTGTACTTCTTCAAGCCTGCGGCTTACAAGGCTGAAGCTTTCGCCAAGCCTTCGTTCCAAAGTAGAATTTAACTTTTCATCTACAATAATGCGTATCTGCTCTAAATTTTTTTCGGTGCTTTCGCCTATTCTGTCAAACCGCTTGTCCAACTGCTCCGACAAGCGGTCTGCCGCAGACTGGTTTTCCATACGCGCCGCACGGGCAAGTGTCGCCTGCTCGCTGCGCAAATCGCGCAGGCCTTCATACATACGCCGTTCGGTTGCCTCAAAATGCCGCACAAGTTCAGCAAGGTCTTTTTCATCAACAGCACCGGCACGGCTGCGGTACAGCATAAAAATTACCGCCAGCTGTAAAATTATTATAAACACAAGTATTATTACAGTAAAATCCATAACGCACCTGCCTTTTTGCAATCTTAATTTATAATACACTATTTTATTATACTGTGCCAGCATAATTTCGCGGCCTGTTTTTACGCCAAAACTATTTTTTATCTTTTTTTACAAAATTTTATACTGCCCGGCAGGATTTTATATTTATTTAGCGAAGTTATAATCAATCAAACGATTGATTAATCTGATTCCATTTTCGGGAGGATTGTTATAAATGAAAAATTTTATGGAAAACCTGCACTTAACAAAAAAACAGTGGTATTATATTGGCGCAATTTTGGGCGTTTGTTTAATTTATTTTGCTTTTACCCATTTCAAAGGCAGCGAAGCTCCGCCAAAAACAATTCCTTATGTGCGCACGGTTACGGTAGGAACACAAACCGGCAGCAATTATGATGTTTACCCGGGTGAAGTACGCGGACGTTATGAAAGCAATCTCGCTTTTCAGGTTACCGGCAAAATAATCAGGCGCCAGGCCAACCTTGGCGATACCGTAAAAGCCGGTGACGTTCTAATGGAAATCGACCCGCGCGACGTTAACGAAAGTGTTAATTCCGCAAGAGCTGCCGTAAGCGCCGCATCGGCAAACTTTCTGCTTGCATCTGATAACGCCCAGCGTTACAGAACTTTATATACGCAGGGCGCCGTAAGCAAAGCAACGCTTGACCAGTACAACACCCAGCTTGAAGCACAGCAGGCGGCGTTAAATCAGGCCAAAGCACAATATCAGGCGGCACTGAACCAGCTTAATTACACGCGCTTAACAAGCGACCACGACGGCGTTGTATCCTCTGTTACCGGCGAAGTTGGGCAGGTTGCTGCTGCCGGTACGCCTGTAATAACCGTTGTGCAGTCCGGCGAAAAAGAAGTGCATATCTATATTCCAGAAAATAAACTTGCTTCAATTCACCCCGGCCAGAGCGCAGTTATAGATTTCTGGGCGCTGCAAAACGTTACTGCCGAAGGGCAGATAAGAGAAATTGCGCCGATGGCAGACCCTGCCACACGTACTTACGAGGTAAAAGTAAGCATTAACAATATGCCGCCGCAGGCAAAGCTTGGCATGACAGCCAAAGTAAGTTTCACCGGCGACAGTTCTGATATTGTAACTCTCCCGAAATCTGCAATTTACCAAACCGAAAACACACCTCGGGTATGGATAGTAAAAGATAACCATGTAACCCTTGTGCCGGTAGAAATTGCCGGTTACGAAAACAACAGCGTTAAAATTAAAAGCGGACTGCAAAAAGGCGACATAGTAGTAACAGGCGGTACAACAAAATTATCTGCCAATCAGGAAGTGCGGCTGGAAGGTGAGGAATAATGAAAAACGGCAATCTCGCTTCATGGTCTATTGAACATAAACAGATAATTTACTTTTTCATGTTTCTTTGCCTTGTTGCCGGTATTTATTCCTATAACATTCTCGGCCGCTCGGAAGACCCGGTATATACTGTTAAACAAATGGTTATATCGGCTGCATGGCCCGGCGCAACAGCCAAAGAAATGGAAATGCAGGTTACAGATAAAATTGAAAAAGAAGCCCAAACCCTGCCGGATATTGATTACGTTACAAGTTATTCGCGCCCGGGGCAGTGCGTTGTTAACGTTTACCTTAAAGAGCATGTTCCAACCGATAAGGTACGCAGCCACTGGCTGGAACTGCGCAATATTGTAAACGATATTAAAACAGACCTGCCGGAAGGCGTTTACGGGCCTTATTTTAATGACCGTTTCGACGATGTATACGGCAATATATACGCAATCACCTCCGAAAGCTTTGGTTATGAAGATATGCGTAAAGAAGCCGAAGAAATTAAACGCATTTTTTATACCGTGCCAGACGTAAAAAAAGTTGAACTTATCGGCTTGCAGCCGGGAAAAATTTATCTGGAAGTATCCAACGATAAACTTTCACAGCTTGGCATTTCACTTGATACGCTTGCCAGCGCCATAAAATCGCAGTCCGCAGTTGTGCCCGCAGGTATGGCAGAAAGTACGGACAACAATGTTTACCTGCGCCTTACCGGCTTGCCGGATACACTGAAAGAAATCGGCAGCATCCCGGTTAATGCCAACGGGCGCATTTTCCGCCTTGATGACATTGCCAAAGTTACCCGCGGTTATGCCGACCCTCCCGAACCAAAAATTTATTTTAACGGACAGCCTGCCATCGGCATTTCCATTTCCATGGAAGACGGCGGCAACAATATCCGCCTTGGCGAAAACCTTGCCAAAACCGTAGCACAAATAGAAAGCAGGCTGCCGCTGGGATTTGAACTGCACCAGGTAGCCAATCAGCCGGAAGTTGTTAAAAACTCTATCGACGAATTTACCCAGAGCTTAAAGGAAGCCGTTATTATAGTTTTGGCAGTAAGCCTGTTCAGCCTTGGCAAACGCTGCGGCTATGTTATTTCCGTATGTATTCCGCTTGTGCTGCTCGGCACTTTTATCGGCATGTACGCACTTGGCATCGACCTTCACAAAGTATCGCTCGGGGCTTTAATTGTGGCCCTTGGCATGCTGGTTGATGATGCCATTGTTGTTGTGGAACTGATGGAAATAAAACTCGCCGAAGGCTGGGAACGCAAACGCGCGGCGGCTTATGCTTTTGAAACCTGCGCTTTTCCGCTTTTAACCGGTACAATTATAACCTGCGTAGGTTTTACGCCGATATATTTTTCGCGCGGCAGCGTTGGCGAATTTGCAGGCAGCCTGTTTACCGTTATCAGCCTGGCGCTGATGCTTTCATGGGTTGTATCGGCAACGGTAGCGCCTGTATTGGGTTACGAATGGGTTCACCCGAAAAAAATTGCCGAAGGCAGCGCATATACAACTCCGTTTTACCAAAAATTCCGCAGCCTGCTTACATGGTCGCTGGCGCACCGTTTAACGGTAATTGCCGTAACCATAGGCATTTTCTTCGGCTCGCTATTTTTAAGCAAATTCATCAACAAAGAGTTCTTCCCTCCTTCCGTACGTCCGGAACTTTTAACCGAACTTAACCTGCCGGAAGGCACGAGCATTAAAACAACCGAAGAAATTGCCCTTAAAATTACATCCGAAATTAAAGATGACCCCGATATTGCAAGTGTAGCTACCTATATCGGCGAAAGCGCACCGCGTTTTGTGCTTGTTGCAGAGCCCGTACAGCCGCGCGAAAATTACGCACAGCTTGTCATTCTGGCAAAAGATGTAGAAGCCAAAGAACGTGTTTCGCAAAAAATTTCCGCACTTATTAACCAAAAATATCCGGAGGTTTTAACTTACAGCAAATCCATCTCCCTTGGGCCTCCGTCCGAATATCCGGTTATGCTTCGCGTTTCCGCACCAACGGATGAACTTGCCAAAAGGTATGCACAAAAAGTGCGCGAAGAAATGGAAAAACATCCTGCCGTTATCATGACCAGATTTAACTGGATGGAAAAAACAGGCGCGTTAAAAGTAGAAATTGACAACGACAAGCTGCGCCAGATGGGTATTGACCGCCAGACTGTATCCATGGCCTTGCAGGCAGAACTTTCCGGTTACACCGTAGCACAGTATTACGAAGGCGACCAGGCTATTGATATTGTTTTCCGCCTGCCTGAAAGCGACCGGGAAAAACTTTCTGATTTAAGAATGCTGACCATACCGACTCCTGGCGGCAGCGTATCTTTGGAACAGGTGGCAAACATCAGCTACGAAGCCGAGGACAATATGATCTGGCGGCGCAACCTTTTGCCGACAGTTACTGTTAATGCCGGTATCAGCGAAGGCTATACCGATAACGATGTTGCCCAGCAAATTTATGATTCCCTTGCGCCTCTGCGCGAAGAACTTCCGCCGGGCGTTGCCATTGATATCGGCGGGCCTTTGGAAAACAGCAATAAAGCACTTAACTATTTAATAGAACCTGTGCCTGCCATGTTTATCGTTATGATTATTCTGCTGATTATGCAGCTTAAAGATGTGCGCAAAATGATTGTAATTGCCTGCACGGCGCCAATGGGTGTTATAGGCGTTATGATTGGCCTTTTGCTGTTCGGTTCATCACTTGGTTTTTTAGCAGAGCTTGGTATTTTGGCACTGACGGGTATTATCATACGCAATTCGGTTGTACTGCTCGACCAGATTGACCAGCATCTCGAAGCAGGCATGCCGCCTTATGAAGCTGTTTTGGAATCCGCCATAGTGCGTTTCCGTCCCATTATGCTCGCGGCTCTTACAACGGTACTTGGCCTTGTACCGATGTTTACCAATCCGTTTTGGGAATCCATGGCAGTAGCCATTGCCTGCGGGCTTACTGGGGCAACCCTGCTGACGCTTGTTGTGCTGCCTGTAATTTATTCTTTAATGTTTAAAATAACAAAGCCCTGAAATTATAAAGGAGCACTGTACTTATAAGGTATAGTGCTCCTGTTTTATTATTTATAGCTTTATGCACGGCATCAGCTGATACTGTTTCAGCAATACAAAATGCTGTGGCTCCTCCGTTTACGGTCAGGCTTCGCAGCTGACCTTCCGAAGAAATTTCGCTTGATTGCAGCCGCCACAGTTTTGTTTATTGCTTTACAGCACCAGCCGATGCCGCTTTCTTTTTAATTTAAACTTTATAATTAACCTGTCATTTATTTTCCGGCAAAGCAGCCAGTGCACGCATGGCAAGGGCATACCCCATGAAGCCGAGCCCGCAAATCTGCCCCAGACAGGCAGGCGCTGTTACAGATTTATGGCGGAACTCCTCACGCGCATGCACATTGCTTAAATGCACCTCAATGGCAGGCAGCGCCACACCTTTTAAGGCATCCAAAATTGCCACGCTGTAATGGGTATACGCTGCAGGGTTAATAACAATGCCGTCATATTTTCCATATGCGTCCTGAATAAAACCTACCAGTTCACCTTCATAATTGCTTTGGCAGATTTTAACATTAACTCCGATTTCTTCTGCCTGCTGCAAAATGAAAGCACACAAATCAGCATAATCTTTGGCGCCATATACGTTTTTTTCGCGGATGCCCAGCAAATTTATGTTAGGACCGTTAATTACCAAAATATTTTTCATTTTTTCATCTCCCCGGCAATTTTTACAAGCTGGCTCAACACATTTTCTATGCTGTCTGCATTTTTTACAATGTAAGCGGCATATTTTCTGTAAAGTTCTATTCTTTCATCATAAAGCTCATAAACCCGCTGCGTTCCGGCAGCCAAAAGCGGCCGCGTTTTAATTTCAACATCATTTACAATAGCGTCCGCCGGGCGGTCTATAAAAACTATAATGCCGTTTTTGCCATAAGCAGCCATACTTGCCTCTTTTTTTACAACTCCGCCGCCTGCCGCAATAACGCAGTTTTCTTTACACGCCAAAAATTCAGCAGTCCTCTGCTCAGCTTCGCGGAAAACTTCTTCACCCTGGGCAAAAAACTCTTTAATGCTGTAAGGCTCCCGCTGCTCCAAAACGTCGTCGGCGTCATAAAATTCCATTTTAAGCTTTGCTGCCAAAAGTTTGCCCAGCGTTGTTTTTCCGCAGCCGGGCATACCAATTAAAACTATATTTTTCATTATTTTTCTGCCAGCCTCTGCATAATTTTCACTGCCAAATCAGTACCCAGTTTGCGCTGCTGCCAAATTTCCTGCGCTGCCACGGCCTGCGCCGCCAGCATTAAAAGCCCGTTTACGGCTGTTTTTCCGCAGGCACGTGCCATACGCAAAAATTCGGTTTCGGCAGGATTATAAATTAAATCTGCCGCCGCGCCGAAATTTTTAATAACGGCTTCCGTTACGGGGCTTACCCCTGTTTTGGGGTACATCCCTACCGGCGTACAGTTAATAATAATATCGCCCGTTTCTCCGGCAAGTTCCTCATAACTCAAACAGCGTGTTTTGATATTACCGCAGATTTCTACAACCTGCTGCGGAATTGCCTGCGGATTTCTTGACACCAGCAAAATTTCCTTTGCCCTGCTTTTTGCAAGGTACTGCACCACTGCGCGCGAAGCGCCGCCAATGCCGAGTACGGCTGCTTTTTTGCCTTCTGTTTTAATGCCGTAATATTCCAGCATCATGCCAAAGCCGAGCCAGTCGGTATTATATCCGCAGCTTTTGCCGTTATTAAAGCTAATAGTATTTACGGCGCCAATGGCTGCTGCTTCAGCAGAGATACTGTCCAGCAACGGCATAACTTCTATTTTATGCGGAATAGTTACATTAACGCCTGTATAACTTTGCGCCAGTTCCGGCACAGCTGTTTTTAATGCTTCTGCAGGAAGTTCCAGCAGCTTATAATCCGCATCAATGCCAAGTTCTTCAAAAATCATTCCGTGTATTTGCGGCGACAGGCTGTGCCCAAGTTTTGCTCCCAATAAGCCAAAATGCTGCATTACTATCTCTCCCGTCCCATATCGCTGCGGTAGTTGCCTAAAATTTTAAAATACGCGCAGTTATCTTTCAGCATACGCACTGTTTCCTGCACATTGGTATCGGCAAGGTTGCCCACCAAATCAATATGGAAAAAATATTCCCACGACTTGCCCTCAATCGGGCGCGATTCCAAATTTGTAAGGTTTAAGCCGCTGTGGTAAAAATACCCCAATACACGGTACAGCGAACCGGGCTCATGCTTAACGGCTATTACAAGCGTAATTTTATCGGCATCGGCACTGTGCTCTGCCTCATTGGCAATAATGATAAACCGCGTGGTATTATTGCCGTTATAGTTAATATTGGCAGCCAAAATCTCCAGCCCGTACAACTCGGCAGCCTGTTTGCCTGCAACGGCTGCTTTATGAAGGCTGCCGCTTTCTTTAACGGCTTCCGCACTTTTAGACGTGCTGTAATACGGAATTAATTTCATCTGCGGATATTCCGCAAAAAAATCCTTGCACTGGGCAAACCCCTGCGGGTGTGAATACACCTCGGTAATTCCACTGAGAACAGCCCCCGGCAAAGCCATTAAATTATGCTCTATCTTCACGCATTTTTCACCGGCAATATGGCAGTCATAGCGGCGCACAAGGTCATAAACTTCCGTAATGCCGCCGGTAGAAGAATTTTCAACCGGCAGAACGCCATAACGGATTTCGCCGTTTTTTACGGCTTTTACCACGTCTTCAAACACGGAATAGTAATGCCTGTTAATATTCTTTCCCGCAAAATATTCTTCCATAGCTTTATGGCTGTAAGAACCCTCCACGCCAAAACAGCCTACTTCAAGCGGTACTGTTTCTACCGGTTCAGCACTTATCTGCTGTTCTTCCATTTTGCGGGCAATGGCCATAATTTCTTCCATCAATCCGGCTACTGCCGGAGCGTAATTTTTGTTGCAGAGTTTGCCCTGCGCTTTTTCTATTACCTTCAGCTCTCTTGCCCTGTCGCGCACAGGCAGGTTATTTTGCTTTTTATATTCGGCAACCCGCAGCACTGCCTGCAAACGCCGTTCAAAAGCGTTTATTAAATTACTGTCGGCTTCGTCTATTTCCCGGCGGATGGCTTCCAAATCAAGTTTTTCTGTCATTTTATTTCTCTCCTGCCAGCAGCATATCCAAAATCACCCAGGCGGCAACACCTTCAATTACAGGCACGGCGCGCTGCACAATGCAGGGGTCATGCCTTCCTGTAATTACCAGTTCCGTATTGCTTTCCGTACTTAAATCAACCGTTTTCTGCACTTTGGCAATGCTCGGCGTAGGCTTTACGGCTGCCTTAAACAGAACCGGCATGCCGTTGGTAATACCGCCGGTAATACCGCCGTTATTATTGGTGTAGGTTTTTACCATGCCGTTATCATAATACATCTGGTCATTGGCTTCACTGCCCGGCATCTGCGTCAGCGCAAAACCTTTGCCAAACTCTATGCCTTTAACCGCAGGCACGCTGAACAAAGCATGTGCCAAACGGCTTTCCAGCGAATCGAAAAACGGCGCGCCGATACCGGCAGGCAAGTTGATTGCCATACACTCAATTACGCCACCAACCGAATCACAGCTTTGTTTGGCAGCTAAAATCAGCTGCTGCATTTCGTTTCCGGCAGCGTCATCCAGCACCGGAAAAGTTTTATGTGCCAATTCCGAAAAAGTATCCGCACTTACGCCAAGCGGATTAAACGGCGTATCTTTTACACCTGCAACTTCCGCTATATGCGCGCCAACGTAAATGCCACGCTGTGCCAGAATTTGCTTGGCTACGGCACCCATAAAAACCAAAGGCGCGGTTAATCTTCCGGAAAAATGCCCGCCGCCGCGGTAATCATTAAAGCCGTTATATTTTACTTTGCCGCTGTAATCGGCATGCCCCGGCCGCATTACATTTTTAAGTTTGCTGTAATCGCCGCTGTGCTGATCGCTGTTGGGTATCAAAACGCATAACGGCGTGCCTGTTGTTCTGCCTTCAAAAAAACCGCTTTCAATTATAAAAGCGTCTTTCTCGTTCCGCGCTGTTGCAAGCGGGCTTTTGCCCGGCGCACGGCGCTGCATTTCTTTTTTTACAGCGTCAAGGTCTATTGCAAATCCCGGCGGCAAACCGTCTATTACGCAGCCTATGCCAAGCCCGTGCGATTCACCGAAAATAGTAAGTTTTATTTTTTCACCCAAAGTTGCCGTCATAAATTTTCTCCCTGCTCATATTTGCCGCCCAAGCAGGAAAAATCCTGCCAAAAGGTGGGATATGATTTTTTTACGCTTTCGCTGCCTTCTATAATTACAGGCTCACGGCAGACAAGGCTAGCCACTGCCATGCTCATGGCTATGCGGTGGTCGTTCCATGCAGAAACAACTCCGCCGCGCAGCCCTTCCGGCTTGCCGTGAACGATAAGGCTTTCGGCTTTTTCTTCAATATCCGCGCCTAACTTATTAAGCTCTTCACTAATGGCGTGCAGGCGGTCACATTCTTTAATGCGCAAACGCCCGGCGTTAATAATTTCCGTAGTTCCTTCCGCCACAGCAGCAGCCACGGTCAGCACCGGAATTATGTCCGGGCAGTCGGCGGCATCAATAACAGTACCGTGCAGGCGGCTTGTTTCTGCTAAAAGCCCGCCGTCAGCTGCGGATATTTTGCCGCCCATAGCCTGCAAAATATCTTTTACTGCCCTGTCGCCCTGCAAAGAAGCTGCTTCCGCGCCGGCGCAGATAACTTTTCCGTTAAGG
>ULME01012422.1_pt1 | contig 48821 bp, 71 predicted proteins | sample 1951591 | NCBI WGS metagenome assembly ULME01 (sample SAMEA4835544, study PRJEB28245) | human gut metagenome | biome: gut microbiome; material: fecal sample | place: Denmark | collected 2008
TAGAACTTCTAAAAATGTTTGTGAAATCACTATCTTCTTGAGTAACTAATGTCATTCAACTTTAAATTAAAATAAAATGTATAGCTTGTCTGAAAAATAGTATGGAGACAATAATCGTGTTAAATATGGTTTTTGTTACATGATATTCAGTTGTTTAGGGCTTTATGAGTAATGAGAAATAAAGAAAATCGCAGTGCTAATATACTAATATTATAAGATAAAAAAGAAAACTTACATTCTTTTTTTATAAAAAATTATAGTATTATATAAAGAAAGAAAAGAGGATCTGCAAATAAAAATGTTCTTTCATAATCCATCTTCATGTTCTTTTTGAATTTTCTTAATATGTCTTTCTACAAGAGTTTTTATTATTTTTTTGAAAGGTTTTTCCACTAAATCAAAATTTATCTTTTGTTCATCTACTGCTTTTATAAAAGCTTTTATTGCTAAGTTTGCTTCAGTATGAAATTCTTCAAAATAAAGTTTTTCTATATAAGATCTAAGTGCATTTTTTATTGCTTCTTTAAAAGAAAAATTTTTAATGCAGTTTATATTAATAAACATAGTTTCAGCTTTCTTGAATAAGATTTTATTTTTTAAATCTTGTTCCATAACTTCAAGAAAATAATCTGAATGTTCTTCTATATATTCTTCTATTAAAGTTTCTCTTTTAGAATATATATAACACCAATAAATATCATAAAGTTTTTCTTTTAATTGATTATAAAGATCTCTATTCATTATTTTCCAGTATGACCAAAACCACCATCACCTCTTTCAGTATCAGATAATTCTCCTTCAATAAATTCACATTGTTCAGCTTTTTGAAATTTTACTTGTGCTATTCTATCTAAGTTATTAATAGTAATAAAGTCTCTTTTACTATTATTATAAACACTGATGAAAATTTCTCCTCTATAATCACAATCAATAGTTCCTGTAACTACTAAAAGACTTTCTTTGAAAGCTAAACCAGATCTAGGCCTAATAACTATTTCATATCCTTCAGGAATTTCCATACAAATACTTGTAGGTATAAGCATTCTATCTCCTGGACATAATACTAGTTTTTCTAAACAAACTTTTTCTTCTTTTTCATCATAATAATCATAGACTCTTTTATAAGTGTACTCCTTATTAGGAATACACATTATTTCATCTAAAGACTTATATTTAAAAAAAGCTTGAATATCAGCACAAGCTGCTCCTATAGTTTTATACACAGGTAAATTTACTTCTGAATGTAGTTTCTTTATTTTAACTTGCATATTAAATTTTTCTTAGGTAAGACATGATATGCATCACTTTTAATGCTTCATATATAGCATCACTTAATGCATTATGTTCATTATCATTTTCTTCTTGAAAACATGGACAGAAATCTATTAATTCTTCTATAAATGTTCTAGAATCTCTTTTCTGATTATATTCCCAAGGAATATTTACATTACATAGTTTACAATTATGTTCTAATATTTTAAAGTCTAAATCACCTCTAGCCCAAATTCTAAAATCATCATTTTTTGCTATTTGGTTGATAAATTGAGAGAACATTATTAAAGCACTCTGCATAGGTTGACCTTGTTCTTTAAAAACTTCTCTAGCTTTATCAGATTGTTGCATCCACCATTTAAGAGTATCTACATCTATAGCATATCCTACAACAGATTCTCCTAAATCTACTACTTGATAAAATTCTCTTCCTAAAGCTTTATTATCTTCAGGTTTAAATTCAATAGCACCTATACTGACTAAAGGAGCAAATTCACTTTTTCCTAAAGTCTCTATATCTATCATTATATGTTTCATTTCTTCTTATACATATTAATTATATTAAGAACATCTTCAGTATATAAAGCATCTCCATCTTTATTATAATCCCAAGCTACTCCTAATATATCATTAATTATATCAGATAAGATAGCATTAAATTCAATATTATTCATTCTAGATTTTTTAATGTTGCCATACTGTTGTTATCTCAGGTTCTGCAATTACAGGAACTACATCTATAAATACTCTACCTGCTTTTTCCATACATTCTTTTAAAGCTTTTGCACATTTATCTGCTATATCTTTGGGAGTTTCTAAAAGATATTCATCATGGACAAAGTTACTTATTTTAACTTTATCAAATAAATTTTCTTTTAAAATCCAATCAAAAAACCAAACTCCAGCTAGTTTAGACATATCTGAAGCACTACCCTGGCAAGGAAAGTTTAATGCTCTTCTTTCTAAATCTCCTCTAAGATTAAAAAATCTTTTACAAGTAGGCTTATAATATGTCAAAAAATCTTCTGTTTGATGGAATTTATGTTGTTTGTAATTCTCCCACCATTGTTTATCAATAGTTCTAGAAAGTCTTTCATATTCATCAAATATTTGATAATATGATCTTCTTCCAGTAACTTTGTTAAAATAGACATATCCATTTTTGACAACAATAGGTTTGATATAGTCAAAATATTCTTTTAATTTAGGAAAAGCTTTCATATAGGCATCATAGACTTCATCTCCTTCTTCTTTAGATAATCCTAAATTCTTAGCAATAGTATCACCAACACCACCAAATAAAATTGCAAATTTAGCACCTTTAGCTTTACTTCTAAGATCAGGTCTTTCATGTTTTACTTCTTCTTCTGGAATATCTTTTAATTCCTTAGGAAAACATAATTTTGCAGTAAAACTATGACCATCTCTTTTTCTAGTAGTATCATTATAAAAATCTATAAGTGCAGGTTCTTTAGATAATTGAGTGTACATTCTATCTTCTTGTTGACTGTAATCACAATCTACTAAGATAGTGTTCTCAAATTGATTAGTAAAACATCCTCTAGTTATTTTATCTGAAGGAATATTTTGAAGATTGATACTATTATCATCATCTTTATTATCTCCAGAACCACAAGAAGTTCTACCAGTATTCATAATTTGCCAAAATGTAGCATGAATTCTTCCTGTTTTAGGATTAATAGCATCTAAGAAGTTTTGTCCATATGTAGTTACCAATTTCTGTGCTTTCTTATAATCAATATACATTTGTATAAGAGGAGACACATGAACTTGTTTAACTATATGCTTAGCTTCTATAGAATCTTTCATTTTTCCTGTTTTCTTATCTCTGACTTTAGTATCTACACCTAGTTCTTTAAAGATAGGAATAATTTGTTTAGAAGAACTCCAATTTAAACTACATCTTTTAGCTGCACTAAAAAGATCTAATTGTTTATTAACATATTTATCACCAAATCTTTCAAATACCCATTTGTTCAGAGCAAATTCCATATCTGATAGCTTCTTGGAATCATCTTCCATTTTAGCTAGCCATTTTTCTTTATTAAGATAAATACCACAATATTCAATATATGCTAATACCTTAACAAATTTATTGTCTAATTTAACAGCACCCCATAAACCATCTTCTTTAATTTTAACCATTTGAGAAGTCATTACAGGAATCAGATATTTAACATCATTGGCACCATATTCAATAACTTTATCAGTAAGACCTACTCTATTAATAGTTCCTCTAATAGATTTATTTAATAAGACACCACAATATTTAAGAACTAGAACATCTAAAGATTTTCTAACATAATTTGGTAATTTAACATCATCAAATCCACAATATAATACACCTTCAGCTAAATATGTGTCAAATATATTTTCTAGAATGATATTATGCTTATAGAAAAATTGAAGATCAAATTTTGCATTTTGTAGTACCCAAACTACATCTTTTCTTAATAATAATGGTTTTAATTTTTCTAATATATTAGGAGAATACTCAATCACAAATTGCTGATCAAAATCTCCAAATTGAATAGATAGTAATTCACAAGAATGTGGATCTAGTCCACTAGTTTCAGTATCTAAGGCAATAAATTTATGATTTTTAAAATAAGATATAATATCCTGAACTTCTATTTCCTTCCAAACACTACTTCCAACAACTCTTTTCTGCTCAGAACAAAAATGTATCATTATTTTATAATATAATAGTTACCAGACAATAATTCTCTCATAGTAGGATTCCAAGTAGTATTACCTGGAATCACTATAATTTCTCCTTCTTTTTGAAATAGAATTTTATCTTTTGGCCAATCATAATTACCTATAATTCTATCATCATTAAGCATACATCTAGCAGCATCTATTATATTCATCCTAGGTTTAGGACAAACCACTTCTATAAATGACAGTATTTGTTCTCCCTCTTCATTAAATCTCTCCATGTTATACTGTTTTTATTTATTACCATTGATTAACTGCATTTAGAAAATGAACAGGATTTGCATAGGAGGCATCCATTATTGAAGACTAATTTATCTCCACACATAGGACAATTTTCTCCACTTTTAGCATTATTATCAACATACTTAGCAATTGTTCTTGCTAATACTTTATGAAAAGCTGTTAACTCACCTTTACTTTTCTTTAATTGATCAATTAAAAAGTTAAAACCAACATCACTTCTAATAGATATGGATAGAATTCTAGTAATCATTTCTAGTTGATCATCCATCACATCTACAAAGTTTTCTATAATAACTTTTCCTTCTTGATCTTGTAGTTGATAATATCCTTTTTTAATTTTAACAATTTTACCAATATCTGGTAATTTAATATCTTCTGGTGTAGGACATACAAATATTTCATATGGTTTACCTTCATAGAAGCCTAATGCACAAAGATAATTCTTTCCTTGAACCTTCATATTATGAATATGAGAAAGTAGCTCAGAAGGTCTCTTTGGTGCCTTTCTTGAAGGATCTTTAATCTTATTATCTGTAGATACTAGAACACCACTTCTACTACCATCTCTATAGCATTTCTACCTTTACTTTCATAAAGGATTGGACTATACCATAATCCTATTTCTAGGATTCCTCCATTATAGTCTCTGAACATCTTGTAATCCATTTATATTTATAGCATTCTAAAGGACAGTCTCCTATAAATTTTAAAAATTCTATTAAAGCTTTATTACTTAAATAATATGCTCCTCCATTATTATACTTATAATAGTTACAATTTCCAAATTTTTTAAACTGAGACAAAATAAATTCATTATAATGTTTACAAGAGATTTGTCCTCTATGAGTCTTAGACTTAGATTGTCTAGAGCTATTTCCATCTCCAATATACCACCATAATAACATTATCTTGTCTAAAATAATATTAGGAAGAATTTTTCTATTTTGTTTTTGCTGAATCATTATTTCTTTTGGATAGAATAAATTATATAGTTCTAGAAACTCTCTTCTTGTTTCAGTTTGAAAACTATAGCATTCAGAATTTTTTCTATAGAAAATCTTTGAACATTTTATATTATTTTTCTCAAAAATAGAAATTAAATATTCATGTACTTCTTTATGTTTATCTGTATAAGAAAAGTAGGGGTTTCTTAATTTTTTACTTATTCTAAGACTTCCATCTCCTAAAATTAAACCAATAAGTAAAGATCTAAATTCTGTACTAAATTTAATTTCTGGTTTCTCAACAAAGCTTTCTTTAACAGATCTTACTTTTATAGAATTTTTAATCAAATGATATCTTAAAGTTCCTAAATTTATATTATACTTTATAGAAAGTTTACTCATACTTTCTCCATCTAAATACTCTTTAATGATATCATTCCAAAATGAATTAGAATTTTGCTGCTGATTTTCCATTTCTAAAAATTAAAAGGTTTTACAATAATTATACAAAGATAGTATAAAAATTATAAAATTCCAAATAATTTTTTCATCTTAACATTTTTCTAACATTCACACTTATCCTCTCAGATTATGTTGTAGTAGTTAAGCTTTAGGAGGTTCCAGCAATTTAGAAGGTTATTCAATATACATTACTGTATAAGGCTGCCTATTTGTTAACAGTAACTCCTTTAAGTCCCATTTTATAAGCATTAAGATAAATTTGTTTTACAACATCTTTACTTACATCTGAGGCTAAATTAATAGTTGTGCTAATTGAACTAGTAGTATATTTTTGGATAATAGCTTGAATCTCTAATCTTGTTTGCCAAGGAATATCTGCTGCTTCATTATTATAATAAGGAGAAGATTTAAAGAGAGTATTAGTCATACTCTTAGATAGTTCATTAAACTTCTTTCCAGTTGTTATTTCACAGAATTTCTGGAATCCTTTATGAGCAACTGTAAATACTTTAAATTTCTCTTTAGTATTAGGATCTATAAAATCATATTTTTCATCAAAAGCATTTACTTTAACTCTTCTATCATACAATGTTTTAAATACTGGTTCTATACCACTAGTAGTTTGAGTTAGTAATGATCCTGATCCAACTGGAGCAACAGTACTTAATGAAACATTTCTTCTTCCTAGTTCTTTCATTCTGGAAACTAGTTTAGGATAATTATTTATTAAAAATTCATACCATTGATTACTAGGTTTATCTTCAGGATATTCTAAATTATAATCATAGTCTAAGAAAGTTCCTCTAAGATAAGCTAAATCTATACTAGCTTCTAATTCAGCTTTAAACTTAGTTTCCATAATAGATTCTACTAGATAATGAGAATCTTTAAATGATAGATTCATTGCAGCAATAGTATCTCCTAAAGCTGTGAATCCACATCCAATTCTTCTACCTTTTCTAGCTGCATCAAGAACTCTTTTCCAAAGTTCTATTTCACTTTTAGCATCTGAATGATTGATTATATTTTCAATATTTTTACATTCCAAATCAATAATATCATCCAGAAAGATTACATGTTCATATGCTATTTTTCTAAATAGTTCATAATCAAATGAGGCTTCACTAGTAAAAGGATTTTTTACAAATGATAAAAGATTAATATGAGATAATCTACATGAATCAGCATCACCTAATGGCTGTTCTCCACATGGATTAGTTGTAACAGCTTTTAATCTAGGATATACAGAAGCAGGATCATAATTAATAATATTATCCCATAATAGTATTCCAGGCTCAGCTGTTTTCCAAGCACAATCAATAATTAAATCTAACAATTCATTTGCTTTTACCTTTTTAAAATAAGATTTTCCTGCATAATATAACTTATTATATTCAAAATCTTTAGAATTCCAATTAATAAATTCTCCTAATCTTGAATTAATAGGCCATTTTAGTAACCAATCTTCATTTTTTTGAGCAGCTGTTACTAAATTTCTACATAATTTCACAGAAATATTAGCTCCTGTAACTTTAGTTAAATCTTGTTTTATTGTAACAAATTCAGATATATCTGGATGAATATCTGACATACATAACATTAATGCTCCTCTTCTTCCATTTTGACCTATAGTTTTAACATCTGTAGAATATAATTCCATAAAACTAGGAGCTCCTGTACTTGTTTTAGAAGCATTATTTACCATAGCTCCATTAGGTCTTAAATGATCAAGATGTGTTCCAACACCACCCCTTCTCATAAATAAATAAGCCATCTCTTTGCCTTTATCCATAATGCTTTCCATTTTGTCTTTTGGTCCTTCAATACCAAAACAATTAGCTAGAGAAACATTATTAGCTTTACCTAGAGATGCCATAATAGATCCTCCTGGTACAATATATTTAAAATTTTTAAATAATTGAAACCATTTATCTCTGATTTGATAATCATTAGACTCACATAGATCTCTTACATAATTTCTACCTAGATCAGAAAGTTTATCTATATTTATTTTTTTATTTACTAATTCTTTTTGATACTTTCTTTCTATAAGAGCAATATTATAAGCTAACCTCTGATGCATATTATCAGGTGTTTTTTCATCTTCACCTGCATATTTAGATAAAAATACTTTAGCTGCTAATTCATCTCCTTCAAAATATTTCACACTACACTCTTCAGCTGTTTTCTTCATATCAATTAAAATTTAATTTTTTTCTAATATTTTCATCAAAAGATAGATCCATATCTCTAAGATAATTAAACTTCTCTTCAGTAAGATCTATTTTAATTTTGTCTAAATCAGAAGGTACTACATAAAAACTTGCTCTGATTTTATTTTTTTCATTTTCATCTGTAGTCCAGATATATTTTAATTTAAGAAAATCTAAATCCTTTTTAGGTTTATATTCTTTTAAGATAATATTCTTAGCATCATCAGAGAATTCTTCTATTCTATCTTTATGAAATAGATTAATTTCTCTAATAAATTCTCTAGGCATATCAAAAGAATAAATCACACTATTACCATTATCAAGATGTTTCTTAAATAATTCATGGTTAGTTAAATAATCTTCATATTTTAAAAAAGCATTACTAGAATCAAACTTATAATGCAAAAGTAGATAAGAACCTACATATGTTACTTTAGTTAATAATTCTGGAAATTGTATTTTTACTTTTGTTGCTAATAATGGTAATAATAATTTTCTAGCTGCACTATTCATCTTCCCCTCTTACTTGTTTATCATTTATTATATAACAACCTTCTTTATTTATGAAATCATAACTAACATCAAAAATTTGAGACTCATAATGCCATTCAATTTCCTTTATTAGTTGTTTAAGTCCTTTTTGTTTATATTCAGATCTTCCTATATAAAAACCATTTTCAAATGCAGAAATTCTATCTTTTTCTACAGTTAATACAGTAGGAATTGTTGCTCCTGTTGAAGGCATATAAACAAAAACAAAATCTAAGATTTCATAATCTTGATATTGGTCATCATTTTTTATAATTTCTTCAAGCATTTTATAATATAAAGTAGCTTGAATCCAATACCTGAATTTCCAGAATTGATCTACAAATTCATCTGATTTAACACTTCCAGTTTTTAAATCTATTATCTGGAAAGTTTTATTAACATGATCTACTACTAGTCTATCAAATGCACCTTTAACTTTAGATCCATTATAATCAGTAATAAGATCTACTTGATTAAATCCTTCTTGTCCTTCTAACAAGTTGAACCATTGCTGAGTTTTTGGAGAAGTTTTAATAGTTTCTACAATTTTCTCTGCAGTTGTCCACATAAATGGAGTTATTAAAATAGAATCTTTATTCTGTAAAATAAAATCTAAATAATCTTTATATTTCCATACAGCTGCTGCCTTAGTTGCAGGCTTCCATGTTTTATAAAAATCTTTTTGTGCAAAGAATTCCAGTATAATCTCATCTGTTAACTGTTCTCCTGTTTTATTGATAAAATCTACACATTTATTAATAATTTCAGAAATACTACCAGAAGGCAATTCTCCATTATAATTATTAATTTTATATTTGTATAAATTTTGAGGAGATAATAACATATCATCTACTAATTTACCAAATATGATGTAAGATTTACCATCAAGATCTTTCTTTGTTATTAAAGAAATAGGACCATCTTTATCATAAGATGCTATCTTAGAATAAGATAATGCCTTAGTTTCTCTAAATTCTTGTTCACTACAACTTAATCTGAAATTTTCCATTGATCTACTTTTATCCAAACACCACAATTCTCCTTATCAACAGAATACCATTTTCCTTCAATTTTATAAGGGACAAAGAAAACTTGATTCATATTATCATCTTCAATCCATCCATTTTTAACTAGTAAATCTGCAATAAATTGGGTTAGATTATGAAAATCACATCTTCTTTTACTATCCCTAACAAAATGAAGTCTAATAAACAAAGGTTTGTCTATTTCTCCTACATATTCTCTAAATTCTTTTGACTTTTCAACAAAAATATCCTTTGTAGCTTTCTCATATTTAAAACAAAGAGGAGACTTAATTAAAAGCCCACTCTTTGTCATCATTCTAGAATTTTTGCTACTAGGAACATTACCTGGTATAAAAATTTCCATTTATTTTACTAATTCAATTTGTTTGTAATCATATGAATAAGCAAAATCATCTAGAATTTCAATGAATCCACATCTGTCTCCATAAGAGATTTGATGTTGTACTACCATTTTCATTCTATGGGAAATATAAGATAATAAATAGTCTACAATTGTTCTATCCTTAAAACAACTAGAAATAATAGAATTAAGATCTACTTTAAGTTTATCACTAGAAGCACTCTTAATAATTTCATCCTGATGATTTAGCAAATACCACACTAGGGAATTACAAATATATACCCAGGGAATTACTTTATACTTATTTAATGTTGGAGTATGAATTCTAAATTCAATAGTCTTTGCTCCACCAAAAATAAGATTTACAAGATTTACCCATTTGTATCTAGCATGTACTTCCCATTTTCTATTACCATCTCTATCATGTGGATGATTTGCTCCAAATCCTTCAAATACAAAACCTGGAGTTTCAGCATACATATCAAACAATTGTTTAAATTGTTTTTCTACACTAAGAGTATTATCACAAGCATTTTTAGCTAATTTTTTACAATAATCTTTATCTCCCTTCTTAAAAGAGGAAGATGCTGTCATCATTGAGGGAAACATGGCTAAAATTTGAGGCTCTAATGCTTTAAAATAATGATATGCTGCAACAACAAGTGTTTTATCTACAGTAGGAACTCCTACATGAACATGAAGAGAACATTGATGGTCAATATCACAATAATTTTGCAACATTTCACAAGTCTCATGTAATACACCAATACCTTCTTTGCCTTTAAGAGGAATTGTAGCATATTCATTTCCTGTTATTGAACCATCTTTTAAAGGAATTAATCCTAGTCTAGCACATTCTGATTGTGGCACTGAACCAGAACATGTTTCAAATTCTATTCCAAAAGTTAAATTTGGAAGGTTAAACATACCAATTCTATTGGGAGTGTAATTGTCAGAATGGTATTTTTTAAAATCCTCTAATAAAAATTTAGCTCCATAGTTATTTGGGAAATCATACATCCAAGAATATTTTCTATTTCTAATAGGTGTTTTATAGTTATTTCCCATACTAAGTTTCCCATTATACTTATAGATAAGATTTTTAGGATTAATATACATATCTGGATCAACTTCCAAGAATCCAACTTCTTTTAAATATTTCTTGTCAAATACAGTAATTACAATTCCAAGAATATTTACAGAAGCATTTTTAGCATAATTTCTACTAAAGAAACCATAATAATATTGTTGAGATAAAGGATCAAAATTTACAACTCCATAAATAAGAGAAGAAACAGAACTTCTCATCTCTTTTTTCTCAAAATCATAATATCTACTTCTACTAGGAGCAGTTTGAGTTAAGAAATAATGAACTCCTTCTTCTACATTAAAATCATTCTTAAACATAAATTAATCCAGTGTTTTTAAAGTTTTAGTCAAATCTTCAATAATTTCATTAGCTTCTTTAATCAATTCAGAAAGTCCAGTAATGTCTTGACATTCTTGTACAAACATTAAAAATTGTTGTTTACATAATTCTACTTGTGCAAAACTTTCACTTTTAAGAGCTAATAATAAATCCTCATAATTATTCTTTACATCTTCTTTAAACTCTTCCCAACCTAAGTCACCAAAATAATATTTAATGCATTCAGAAAGTTGGGTAAAATCTGTTCTTAACCATTCAGGACAGAGAATATTTGTTCTGTCAGATTTAAAATTACTATAGTAGTGAGACATACCTACTCTCTTACCTATATCATTAAAATCTGTTTTAGTAGAAAAAGTTTTATAGAATTCACTAATTCCTTTAGTAATTAAATAGCTTCTTAAAGTAAATAAAGGACTAAAATAGCCTGTTGGAAATATATTCCCTTTTACTTTAAAATCATATCTAGTAAAGGCATTCTCTCCTAAATACAAGAAATTCTCAGCAATAAAAGGTGTAATATAATCCACTTTTCCTGTTAAAGTATAAATTTGTTGAGCCATTTTATAACAATGAGGATGGATTAGTATACCATCTATAAAGTACACTTTCCAATCTGAAGTATATTTACTTGTAGTTATATATCCTAAAGGAGAACAATTATACACTCCATTCAATAACTGTTTCTTTTGATAATATCTACCTCTAGCAAATAGAATATTATCACTATTATAATAGCCTTCAGTAGATTCTTTATCTAGATCACTTTCAAGTTTGGTTTTAGAAGGAACTATTAAAACTGGAATCTTTTTATCTTCCTTCTTAGTATTAAATTTGTTTCCTTCTTTATACCTTTCAGATTCTCTCTCCCAATATCTCTGATAAGCAACATCATCTTCATAATCATCACCATAACTTCCATAGTTATAATAATCATAACCATAAGCATTGTGATTATGACCAGAATAAGTGGATACATAAGGTTTCTTTTGAAGACATTCACTCCTATCATAGACAGTTTTACTTACAAGTTTTCCATTTTCAAATTTATATAAAGTATTAGGTTCTACAGGAGCTATTCTTTCTTGATCATCTTTAGAATTATCTATAAATGATAAAGATTCTTCTAAAGAAGAAAAATACCAATAATCCTCATCTATATTATACAAGAACAAAGGTCTTTCTTCATCTGTAGTTGTTGAAGTACTATAAGCTTTAGATTTTCCTCTAAAAATATATACTACATCAACTCCTCTAGAAATCTTTTCTCTAATATCATAGATAACTATAGCTGCTGCACCAATATATTCAGTTAGGATTTTAAATCCCTCTTTTTTAATTAGTTTAGCTAGAATTTTAGAATCAGTTTCACCTTTAACTTCTTTGATACCATATTTTTCAGCTAATTCTTCATGATTCTGGAGTGTACCATTATGAATCATTACAAAATCTTCTGTTAAAACATTTTCTTGTTTTTTTTGTTCTTCTGTTAAAGACTCATTTAATAATACTATGGGTTGAGCATTAGCTTCTGTATGAGCACCTACAGTAGCTTTTCTACAATGTCCTAAAATAACATTGTTTTCTTTAAATACAGAATCATTTTTATAAGATAAAACTAAATCTCTATAAAGTTTTTTCTTTTCTACTCCATAAAGAACTCTTCCTAGTAAATACCTTCCACAAGAATCACCACCTCTAGAATCATTAAAAAGTCCTAATACATTAAACTTATCCCAACTAAATCTTTTATTATCTTTTCCAATATAACCAAAAAGTCCACACATAATATTATTTTAAATAATTAAACCATAGGAATATTAAATGTCTCTACAAGCTGTTTAGCTACTTCTACATTTCCTCCCATAGCTGCTAAGACTTCATCTTTTAATACATCTATATCAATAGAATCTTCATCGTCATTTAAATATTTATTTACTTCTTCAATAGCTTTAAGAGTATTATTAAAAGCCCATCTTAGTAGATTATCATCTTTTAAGAAATATCCACTTAATGTTCTGGCTTCTACTCCATATCTACAATGTCTAAAAGACCCAGCTGATCCATAAACTCCTCTTCTCTCATTCTTAGGCTCTATTAATACAGAAGGAACTCCAACAAATAGATCAAAGAATTTTACTATAATAATATTTAATGGAGCTACAGGATCTTTATATCCTATATGAATGTGCATACCCACAGTCCTCAATGTTCCTGGAAATTCTGCTGGTTTAGGATTAACTTCTCCATCTTTCCAAGCATTATAATCTTCAGAACATCCAATTTCTTTTGCTTGAGGATGTTGTAAATACTCTTCTTTTAAATGTCCATCAGGTAGATGCAATAATGTTAGATTAGGATCAATTTTATTTAGATACTCTTGAATATATCCCTTCATAAAGTTCATATGCTCTACAAATTCATCCACATTATTAGTAGGAGGAATATTAAATTCTGCTAGAATATTATCTGTTTGTAAAGCATATCCTTTATCTCCAATAATATAAGGAGCATCTTTAGTACCAGGAATAAAAGGAATTGCAGAGACAATCTCTGCTTTTTCCTTGTTATAAATAAATAATTCTGGATCAGATCCAATTAAGATGTTATCTACTCTTTTCATAGTTATTTTCTTATAATATTACCATTTCTTAATAATACAGTTACAAAATTTCCATTTGCTAATACCTGAGCAACTCTAGCTTGAGATTGAGGGACTTCAAAATATTCTCCAGTATCTGGATTCTTTTTCATGAATTTAATAACTTCATATAAAGTTCCTCTTTCCAAGGTCATTGTTCCTGTATTATGAGAAAAATAGACTTTTTCTTCTGCTATTTTTTTGTCTTCTTCAGTTTCAACTTCATCAACTTCCCATTCTCTAGAAAAAGTTTCTTCATATTCTTCTCTATCAACATATCTCAGATAAGCTTTAAATTCTTCAATTTCAGCATTATCTATAAAAGATAGTTGAGTATCTCCAAGAGATAATTCTACTTTTCTTTCTCCTGTATCTATTACAATACTTTTTATAGATAATGGATCTAATACACCATTTACAAATTCAAATGTCTGTCTAGTTTTAAGATCTTCCATAATAATAGAAGATATTTCAAACTTTTTCTTATATAAAGGATGTTTAGGATTAGTAATTTCTACTGTACAAATTTTAAAATTTTCTTTTGGAAGAGCTCCTAATACACCATTTACTCTAACAACATTAGATTCTTCAAAAGGTGCTGGTACTAATCTATTGAAGATATCTGCTTCTTGAGAATATTTATAGCTACTCAAAGCAGAAACTAACATACCTGCTGACAAAGGAGTAACATCTTTAATAACTTGTAAAATCATATTAAATTAATCTTTTTTTTTTGAATAAGTGAATTTTGATTTACTGCATTTGTAATAAGAACTTTTGTTGCTTTTTCATATGTTGTATAACATAAGAATTTTTTAAGATCTGTTCTCCAAGGAACTTCTACTTCTCTATAAGCACAAACAAAGTCATACAAATAATTAGGATCAGGATTCCAAAGATCTTTTTTTAATCTTTTAGTATCTACAGCCACTAAATCTGGATAATCTGATTCTATTTGAGATTGATATGTTAATAAAGATTTATCTATATTAGTAACACTTCTAAATGTACCATTATCCATATAATAACCTAAACTTATTGTATCTTCTAGTCCACAATTTTCTTCATTATAAACTTTTAAGTTTAGATATTCTACTTTATGTCCATCATAATATAAAGGAGAACATAAATCTTTATCTAAAAACATTTTAGTTCTAGAATTATTTGTATAGACCTGGATAAAATCCAGGCCATTATAAATATCTGAGCTTGTTAAACTGTTAAAGATAGTAAGATCTGTTCTTCTTATTACTGGATTTTTATAAGAAACAATTCTACTAGCCATTCTGTCTAAAATTAATTTCTTTCCAAGAAAATGATTTAGATTTCATATATTCTAGAGAAGACCAGTGTTCTCTCTTATTATCTTCACCTTCTTCTAATTCATAAGCTGCAATCCAATCAAAATATTTAGAATATTTAGCTGCTGCATATTCAGAATTAGATAGTTCAGGAGCAGTATTTACTTCTAATACATATGGAGAACCATCTTCTGTCACTACAACATCAACAGCTCCAAAATCTAGACCTAAAGCATTAAGAGCTCCTACACAAGCTCTAGCTAATCTAAGATCATTCTTAGTAGGTTCAGCACCTTCTCTAAGATTTCCAAATTTTCCATAATCATCCCATCCAATAACTGTCCATGCTTCTGCATTTTGAGCATGATTCCATACTATTTGATTAGGATCTTCTGGTCTAGGTTTCTCTAGCAAAGCAAGAATTTTACTATGAGCTACATGAGCTCTAAATTCTTTAACTTTAGGAACAAAATTACTGTAATAGTGATCTTTCTTGTGAACATTATAGTGAGCTAAAAATTCTTCCCATGTATTAAAGGTATAAAAGTTTTTACCTTGATGATGAAGTAAAGGTCTTCCAATAATAGGAAATACAACTTTAGATCTATCTGTTTGAGGAGTAATATTTAATGGACAAGGAATCTCATTCTCAGCAAATAGTTTTCTAGCTAGACTCTTTACTGAAGCATTCTTTACTGCAGAAGAATTATTATAAACAACATTTGCCAAATCATCTACTTGAATTCTATTTCCCCATTTAATCAAATAAGATTTATCTAATAAAGAATCTATATTCTTAGTTTTAGTCATGGTAATATTACCATTCTCATCTTTAGAATATACTTCAAAGATATATCCTTTAGATTTTTTTAATTCTTTTCTAATAACTAGATAAGCATTTGGATTTTTCACTTCTGCAAATACTTTTTTCATTGAAGGTCTCCCACCTAATCCACACAAAATTACTACTTTTTCCATATTTATTTATTTAATAAGTTATTGTCAATAAGTTGAATTAATCTTTTATGAAATTCTCCAATTTTCATCATTTCAGGATGCCCTTGGATTCCTAAACATTTTACAGGATTATTATATTTATCCTTAAAAAATAATACTACTTCAGGCTCTACTGGAGGGATTTGTGAATATTGTTCATCTTCTCCATTAATATACTTGGTAGATCTTCTTTCAGTGCTCCATGCTTCAATACTATAATTTTCTTTTGGTAATTCAAAAGGATATACCATTTGATGATGTAAAGAAGTAGTAACACATTGAAATCCATCTTTAAAAGTAATATTATGAGAGCATCCTGCATGATTAGATACATCTTGAATAACTCTACCACCACATAGACCACAAATTAATTGTAGTCCTCTACATATTCCTATCATTGGAATATTTAATTCTACTGCTTTTTTAAAGACTTCAATTTCAACTTTATCTCTATGTTCATTTCCCCAATATGTTCTAGAAATTTTTTCTCCATATATTGAAGGACTAATATCTGCTCCACCAGTAAACATTATTAAATCAGCTTCTAGAATATCTCTAGTGATAACAGCTTCTTTATAGAAATCTAGTAACCAGTAAGCATATCCTACTCCATAATCTCCAGCTATATAAATATTCATTTTTTAAGTATGTTTAGTTTTAAAAATTTTTCTAATAAATCATTTTCTTCTTTTATATGTACAATTTTTAATATCACAGAAGACAATTCTACATCTTTAATTGTAGAAAAACAATTAAACATACTAGAAGGCACAGATTTACTTCTTATTTTTTCTAGAAATTTTTTAACATTTGGAAGTTCACAATTATTAGGCCAAGCACTATGACCTTGTCCTGTAAGTCTTCTTTTAGCTGCTTCTAGATATAAAAGTTCATAAAAAGTAAAATGTTTAAAGAGAAAAGGTTTAGTTTTTTCATATGATAACACACTATTTAGAATAGGATTAAATGTGTTTTCATAACTTATTCTTACTAATGGTCCAAAATGCTTAAAAAATAACTGTCTTGCTTCAGAAGGTAGTTCTATAGGCTTACTAATATCAAAAGTGGCTTGATATCCATCTAATGTATTTTTTGGATACATTTCATCATATTTTTCTAAAGATCTGTCTATTTTTCCTAATCTACCTGGAGAATCTGCAACAGCACATAGATAATCATAATTAGTATGATAATCTTCAAACTTTACTAATGGACATTCCATAATTTTACCTATATAATCAAGATATTTTTCAATTTCTTTCTTAGGAGTAAAAGTATTATTGGTAAGACACAATTTAGATCCATCTGTAAAAATTCCTACTTTAACAAATTGATATTTTTCTCCTTCTGTTTGCAATTTAGCATTAAGAGAAGAATTAAATGCTCCCCAACAAGGACTTGCAGTATAATGATAATTAGTTCCTTTGTTAGAAACTCCAATAAGAGATGTAAATAAACTCATGATTCTTTATTTGTTGTTAATTTTTTATGTTTAAATTCTGTCCAATCTCCACTTTCTACAACTTCCTCTTCATTTGTAATTTTTAGAGGAGATAAATAATAAACTAGATAGTCTTCATCTTCAATTTTAATATATTTTTTAGAATAAAAATCAGGATATCCTTCTAAGATATCTAAATTTCTTGCTGTTTTGTCATCTACTTTATATAATTCAAATACTACTAGATTATTTTCTTTTGTGGGTATTAGTGCAGGAAATCTATCTGACATAGAAATCATTTTAAAAGGAACTTCTACACTAACAGTTTTAATAAAGTCTGAATGAGACATTAAATAATGATTATACAGACCTTTTCTTAAAGAGCCATATACAGCTACTTTATACTTGTTTTCCATTTTCTATAAGTTCTTTAATTAATTCTTTAGTAACAGTTTTTCCAAAGTCTCTATGAAAATCTGAGATATCTTTAGATTCAAAACCATCAGGTATTTCTACTTGAATTAAGTTATGAGTCTTTGCAATCTCAGTTGCATACATTCTTCCCCAATTATGAGATTTGTTAAAGTCATTATCATACCATATAAAAACATTTTTAAATCTTTTCTTTAGATCATTGATTTTTTCTTTAGAAGGATTTCCAGTTTCACTTTGCATGTTAACAGAAGGATAACTACTATTAGACATGATACACATAGAATCTTTTCTACTCTTGGTAATAATTACAACATCTCCAGAAATAGGAAGATGATTATACAAATCCCAAATACTGAAAGGAATATTAGAAGTCCATTTAGCACTTTTACTATAAGGTCTGTATATTTTATAATAAAATTTTGAATAATATTCTGTATATGCATAACAATAGTCTTTTGTGCTAAATAATTGGTTGTATTCTCCATCAATTAAATAATAATGTGAAATTGGATAAACCCCAAACTCTGTTAATCTTTTATGATCTACTCCATAAGTTTCCCAATATTCAATATCCTCTAAGTTAAGATCTCTAATTCTTATTTTAATTTCATATTCTTTCTCTTTTGGTGTGTAATTAAATCTATGACAAGCTATGTTAGATTCACATTTTACATCTGTTTTAGAAATTAATTCTGAAGCATCTGCTAATGTAGGCAATTGTAAAAAAGATTGAATTAATGAAACTATATCTCCATATTCTCCACTAGCAAAATCTTTATAATAAATTTTACCATCAGGATTATAATAGATATAAAATGAAGGATGATTATCTTCCCTTAGAGGACTGTTGATTAATTGGTTTACTGGTAATTCTCCTAAGAAATAAAATAATAACTTTAACTCATCTTTATTTCCTGTTGTTAGAGGTTTACCAATTAACATATCTTAATTAAAATGGAAGGTCATCATCATAAGGATCTTCTGATTTCTTTTCTTCTACTTCTTGTGGTTTAGCTGGTTCTGTTGTTTCAACTCTATATTCTTTTAATTCAAATGGATTCTCTCCATAGAAAGCATTAGATATATCTGAAATATCAGAAGCTAATTTACTATAGTCTGTAATCCAATTTCTCAAAGTAGATCTATTATAGACAGTTTGAAACATTTTACCATCTTTACCTTCTCTTACTCCACACAACACTTTAAAAGTTTGTTCTTTACCTTCAGCTAATTTTACTAGTTGATGTAGTTCTTTAAAGTTTCCTTTAAATAAAGCTGGCACATCTTCTATTTGACAATAAGCTTGAGTGAGATCTTTTTCTACTTTTCCAGGTTGTGGTAAATTAAACCAATTAGAAATAGTTTCTACAACACTAGCTTCTCCTCTATAAGCTAATCTTAGTCCTTCTGGTCTAAACCAAGGATATGCAGAAGTGTCTTTAGCTTTTAATTCTGCAGGTGTAATCCATGTAGAATGTCCAAAGATATTTAATACTTGTACTTTTCCTGAAGTTTTACTTGTCCAAGAAGATTTTACAATAGTTTGTTGAAGTCTAACAACTCTTTCTCTAGCTACTGCATCTTTTATTTTAAGCCAGAATACAATATCTACAGTATCTTTTTCTCCATCTGGAAATTGCTGAGTTCTAACATAAATAGGAGGTTCTACTTCTTTGCCAATAATTTTTTGTAATGTTTTCTGATCTGGGTTGATTGCTATTACTTCCACAGTTGCTACCCCCACTAAAGGAAAAAATCCTCTACTTTCTTTTCTTTCTCCAATCAACATAATTATTTATTTTTATCAATTAATAATTTAATACAAGTTTTAAAGCTTTGAAGATAATTTCTATATATAATTAATTCTTCTTCAGGCAAGTTATAACATTTATCTTGTTCTACTGTACAAAATTTTCTAGAATATTTATATAAGTCACCTTTTATAGTTGCATAGTTGAATTTCCAATCTTTAAAAGAATGTTCTTTACATTTTTCTATATCATATATCTTATAAAGATAAAGCACTCTTACAGTTAAAGGCAATGCTCTTTCTACATTAGCAACATATACATTTCCATTATTGTCTACTAAATGCAAAGTATCATTTACATCAAAATTTAAATTAGAAGTTCCTCTTGCTTTCATAATCTATTTCTTCAAACTAGGATATACTCTATCCCAATAAGTTCTAACCTCTCCATTTTCATCTGACTCAGAAATAGTTATTGTTTGACCACTAAGATAAGGACATCTACTGCCTTCAGCACCAGAAAAAGATAGATTTAGTTTATTACCATCTCTAAAAGCATAAGCTATAGCATCAACTTTAGATGCATAAATATCTTTTACTTTACCTGTTAAAGCAATTTCTCTAGTATATACTTCTTCTGATAAATTTTGAGCAACATATTTATCCTTAACATGACAACAAAATATAGTTTTAGGACTTAGCCTACAGATATTATCATATAATCTCATCATTACATCTCTAGAATGCATATATCCATATCCTTGAGGTAAAGCTGTTACTTTCTCAAATCTAGGATCTGATGGAGATAATTTAGTTTTCTTATCTTTCTCATCTCTATTATATGATTTACCTTGAGGTTTATCCATATATTCTAAAGTTCCAATAATCTCAGACCATTCATCTAGTCTAGTAGTTGTATCTATAATTAGTGTCTCATATGGAGGAGTATATATTCCTTTTTCTTTATCATATCCTTCTTTCCATATAGCTCTAAGAATTTCCATGAATTGTTCATATTGTTTTTCTAAAGGTAAATGTGTATCTACTTTAATTTTAACAGCATCAACAAAATCACTTCCATCCTCAGTATCAATAATAAGACTATTAGGCAACTGAGAAAAAATTGTTGTTTTTCCAGCTTTTGGTAAACTATAAAATAAAAGCCTTCTTGGTTCAATAACTGTTTTAGTGATAATCTTTTTTGGTAATTCTATCATAATCCTTTTTCTAATTTATAATTTCTCATTTTCTCTAAGCCTATATAATCATCTTTTTTAGGCAATTCTTTTATTCTACCAGTTTTTCCTTCTAATAGAACAGAAATATTACTATCTCCTTCAATATTTCTAGAAGCAACTATATGTACACTTCTATAACTATTTCCCCAATCTTTTAAGGAATATCCAAGATGAGAATCTAAATTTGGATAGACATTAGGATTTAATAAACCAATTACAAGATTAGCATCTTCTGATAAATTACCAGTACCTTTAAAATCAGCTCTTGTGGGAGCTAAATTATCTTTGGATACTTTTAATCTATCAATATTTTCAAGCTCTCTATTAAACTGTGATAAGACTATTATAGTCATTCCAAATAGATTTCTAAGAAAAACAAAACCTTCAGATAATTTATCTATATTCTCTTTTTCTGATAATCCAGGATTTCTTTTACATAATGCTACATGATCAACAATACATATAATCTTTTTCTTAGGATCATTAGGAATATATCCTACAATCCTTTGTTTAGTGATCTTATTATTGAATTCATCTCTTTCCACTATATTCTCTCTTAACACTTTACCATTTCTTTCAGCCACTTCAAACATCATATTAAATATACTGCTTGGAGTTTCTTTATCTTGATAAAATGTAATTAATTTAGGAGAATCTTTCTTAGGAATACCATTTTCATCTAAATCTCCAAATAATCTCACAATATCTGTATCATAGATTTCATTTACTAGTTTTAGATGTTCTGGTGTTAATTTATCTTTACATCTTCCTAAGATATAGTTAGAATCACAATAAATTCCATATTTAATATCCATGAAGTATGCTACCCATTTAGCAATTTTTTCTACCAAATCAATCTCCATTGAAAAATAGTGATATTCAACAGGTTCATTCTTTGGTAAAATATCATTAATATATGGTTGTAAGATAAAACAATTATCTAGAAATGCTGTTTTACCTGATTTAGGTCCACCACCTATTACATAATAATATTTCTTTTGAACTCCATGAATATAAGCATTTAATCTAGGTAAACCTATATTTAAACCTTGATTTAAGCCTTTTAATCCATCTTCTACAGCTCTTTTAAAAATATTATCTGTCATATACTAATTTCTCTAATTCTATGTTCAACAACATTACCTTCTTTAATTGCCTCAATCTCTTCAGCTAATCTAGATATTTCATTTTTTTCAATAAAATATACTAATAGCTGCATATATTGCATATCTCCATATCTAAAAGAATCTACATAGTGTTTAGTAGCATTTAATATCTCCTCTTTTGTATATTGAGGATATTTGGACATAAATCTTTTTAACTTAACTACTATATTAGCTAATGTTCCTCTCCATCTATAAATAGTTCCAGGTTTTGCTCCTTTAGGAAACATTTCAATCATTTCTTTAGCAAGAGAAATAATTTCATCTGATTTAATAGGACTATTTCTAGTAGAGACTAATTTCTGTCCTTTAGTTCTTAATACTATTTTACTATCAAGTATCTTTATGAATAAGTTCTCTTGTAGCTTTAGTAAATCATCAAAACTTTTTTCCACACATTCAGGAATTAAGTTAGATTCTACTGTAGCTAATAACATAAATTGATTGACTGTTACTCCTGCTTCTACCAACCTCTCCAGTCTCAATTCCATATTAGTCCTCCTTCTCTAATTCTTTCAAGATCTTATTAGCAATAGCAATTCTCCTTTCATATTTCCTTCTAATAATCTCACTTACTAGAAAAATAGTTGTCTTTGGAGGAAGTTTTAGATTAATCAATTCAGTCAGACCCCATACTTTGTCTTCTAATGTTTTTACTTGTAATAACTCAGCAATTTTCTTTGCATTTTCTTTACCTAATCTTACTACTACTCTTACATTAAAAATGTCTTTTCCATAACCCTTCATATCTTCTTCACATTTTAAGATTGTTTATTTTTAAGTTTTTCTCTCCATAAATATGCACTTTTAATGTTAAATAAATTATTATTTTTCTATCAAAGCTAGAGATAATTGTAATGCTTTTGCTTCTGCTTTATCCATATGCTCTGTTAAAGAATTAGCTTCTTTTACAGTTCTTTCTATTTTAGCATCACATAGAGTATCTCTAATCTTTTTTAAATGATCCTCATTGTAGTCAGAAATAAATATTTTACTATTAGGAGTTCCATATATTATAGCTAACCTATAGTTTGTTCCAGTATCTACTATATCTTCTATATAATAAATAAGTTGAGTGTTTAACACTTCAGTTTTAATCCTACCAATTTTAACTGGCTTACTTTCTATCTTTATTAGCATCTTCTTTAGGTATTTCTTTTAAATAATAATTAATAGCTTTTAAAGCATTATCTGGAAGCTGTTTTGCTTCATCACTGTTCTTTATATATTCTAGTACAGTACCTATTCCAAATATCTCATATAAAGTATTAGTACTTGGAGTAATAAGAACTAATATAAGAAAGCATATATTAGAAATAAATGCATTTTTGAGCCATTTTTAGCAGATTTCTTTTCAAAACCTTCATATTCTGGATTTGTATAACTCCACAACATTCCTAATATTGAAATACTGGCTATTGAAGATATAATCAACAATAGAATGAAAATAAATTTAATATTATCTGCACTTTCTATTAAATAAAGTAACCAGTAACTATTCATCTTCTGAACATTTAATAATTTTTAAATTTTCTTTATTTACTAGTTGCCACCAACAAACTAAGCCACCTGGATCATCATTCTTAGACAGCAACTTAATAATTATACTTTCAGCTTCTTCTAGAGAATCTGCTTCCCCAATTAAATCTTTCATTCCTCCTTTAGGATAAACATTGGCACTAAAAAAGATTAAAATCTTATTCTTCATAATAGTTTTTCTTTAAATAAAAATTAAATACTAACTTGTACCCATAGACTTTATCTATATTTTTTATAATAGTAAATAAGAATGTATATCTTTTAAAGATAAAAAGTTTATTATCCATAGTAGAAACTATATGAAATTTAGGTTTACAAATAGAAAGACAAGAAAAAGGAATTGCTAGTATAAAATCTTTTTTGTCATAAATAGAATTTGTATTTCTTATTGTTACTTTAGTTTTATGTTTTATTAGATCTCTTATCCTAGATGCTGAATAACAATCTCTAATAAATAAAAGCTCATAATGATAAGGTATTCTCCAAACAGTAGTTTCTATATTAGAGAAATCATATGTATCCTTATCATACTTCCAGAATTTATCATGAATTTCTTGTAATTCATATGTAAAATTTTTCTTTAAAGAAGCTTGATAAGTGATATACATTATACTTGTAATAAGTGTATCTAAAATAAACATTCTATGTTGAAGTTTTTCAGCATATATAGAATTCTTTGTTAATTTCTTCAAAGTTCCTAAATATTCTATCTCCAATATCCAATGATAAGCTAACATTCTTAGAATTCTCCAACATCTTAACTTCTTTAAGATAAAAAATATTATTTTCTTTGTCACATATATAAGTATTTATGGTGAATAAAGTTATTTCTTCTTGGAAAGTACAATTTCTAATAGTACAGTTATGATAAACTTCTTTCTTAGAATCTTCTATTGCCTCTTCTAATGTAAATAATTTTCCTCTCCAATATAATTCTCTTTTTCTTATTACAAATACTCCAACATATTTAGAAGATTTACATCTACATTGTTTTCTTAAATTTGAATAATATGTATTGATTTCTTTACCAAGATAACTTCCCCAACCAATACCATAATCAAGTGAAAACAAATATTCTTGAATTTCTATTTCCTTATCTATATTAAAAATTATGTAATAAGAATGATTTCTTTCAATTTTAATATTCATAAGGAATGATATGTATCTGATTTCCTATTTCTGCCACTTGATACATCTCTAAATAATTAGAATGTTCCCAATAATCTAGAGCTTCTTCTATAGAGTTAAAATGTCTAACTTCATCCCAGTTAGTAGAATAAATATTAGATTGAGGAGTTTTAAAGAATCTAAAATCTCCATTGTTAAATCCTAAAGGCCTTTTCATATTAAATAACTACAGTGTTAGATTTACTTCTAATAATTAAAATATTTTTTGGACTAAGTCCTAATAATTCACATATTTCTTCTTTAGTGATTATTTTTTGTTCTCTTTCAATAAGTATTCTCTTTAAATAATCTTCTCTTTTAGCAATACACCAACTATAATTTCCATATTTAGTCCATTCAAAAGATCCAGGGACAGATCCATTAAATTTAATGTCATTAGAAATGACATAAATTTTACCATCTTCCATGAATAAAATACCATGAGATACAGTTAAACCACCTTCTGTATAAGTTATATAAGCTTTATCTTGTCCAACTTCTTTTATATAATCAGACAATTTCTTTAATAAGGATTCTATCATTTTTTCTTTGTGTTATAAGATCTTCTAAATTTCTTTACTTTGTAATTATTAATCTTCTCTTTAGATTGATAATTTTCAAAATAATCATTCTTCTTTCTAGCCATAATATCTATTTTAGTTATTATATCTTTTCTTTAGTTCTTTCCAATCTTTTATAAAATCTGAAATTACCTTAGGAAGAGATACTACTAAGAATACTAATACTGCAACTATAAAAGCTAGAATTTCATATCCTTCTGTGATCTTTCCTTGAAAATATATTGCTGAAAATAATAAAGATCCTAGAATAATAGAAAAAATAACATTAACTATTACTTCTATGATAAATTCTTGTAAATAAATCTTTTTTATTGGATGCATAATTTAAATATTTATTATTCTTTTAGATATAGGTTTAAATAAATTTAAAATGTTTTCTCCATTTGTATAACCCATACTCCCTAAACAAGCATCTGTACTAACTTGTATTAAAGTGTCATTAGGTAAATTTAAAATTTCTTTAAGTTCTTCTGCTGTAATAGAAAACACTTTTTCATTTTCAAGAAAAGCTACATAACTAGCAACTCTCCATCCAGGAAGTTCTATAAAAGAATCGTAACCATGAGGAAATTTTTTAGTTGTGCTTCTAGTAAAGCGATATACTATCTCTTTTTTATCTAATTCTTTTATCCAGTTAAAATAAAATATAAATCTATTATCTTTTAAATATAGATGTCCAACTATTTTAGTTAACATTGATGGATCTTTTTCTTAGTCTATGTTGTATACATCTACTAAATCTCTAACATATACACAACATTTCTTTCCTAAAATATCTTCAACTTTCATGTTTTATCTCAGAATAAAATTCAATAATTTCTTCATTAATAGGGATAATACCATAATTACTAGATCTTATATGATTACATATAAGTACATTTGCTAATTTTAAAGCATTTTCTATCCAGGTATCTCCCACACATTCTATTTCAATCACTTCTTTTCCTAAAAATTTCATTCTTTTAAAAGCTTTTAAAGGCAAATTTATTTTAGGATTATCTTTGTTATATATAATATATGTTTTTTCATCTATATTACTTAAAAAGTCTGCAAGATCTAGTACAGCTTGAGATTCTTTAGTAATAAATACACTAATATTATTTTCTCTAGCTTTTTGAAGAAATTCCTTTATTAAGTTTATTTCTTGTCCTTGTTTTATATCAGGAAATACAGAATAATAACCTCTCCATCTGTTACCTAAAAAGTCTTTATCTGTAAGCCAATTTAAGAATGTATCTGTTAATATAATTTTACTTCTACAAGGATCATTCCAGATTAATTTATACAAGTCAGCTCCTGATACTTTATCATCAGGCAGAAACAATCTGCCACCTGTTGCATCATAAGATAATGTTATAAGTTTATTCTTTTTATTTTTAAAGGTTATCTCCATCACTATATCCTCCTACACAGTAAGTTAAATTTTTAATTTAATTTCAAAATCTGCTAGTTTTCTAAGATCACTTGTAGGAACTTTAACTATTATATCTCTAGACCCATTTCTTCTATAAGGAATATAAAAGTCATAAGGAGTATCATATACTAGTTCTTTACCTTTAATTTTAGATTCTATATAAGGAGGTAATTTCTTTGTTTGTACATATATAGCTGTTTCTTCTGTTGCAAATATTACAAAGTCTTCTTTGCCATATATCCATCCAGGATTACCTCTTACATTTAAAACTTCAATCCAATGTATAGTTCCATCTAAAGGACCTGTTGATCTTCTAGCTCTTTTTAATGCTTTGATGTCATAACTAATCCAAGGACTATCAGAATCTTTTCTCCACCAAAAGTCTATATGATTAAACATATCTTCTTTTATTGAAGCTTTTTTAACTTCTCCTTTAAAATAGTCTTGATGGATTTTCATCATAACATCTTCCCATTCTTTACCATATTTCCATGCTTGTTGCCTTGTTACCATTTCTACCCTTCATATCTCCACTCAATAAGGTAACTAAAATAAGATTATGTGGCATTAAACATTAGTTTTCTAAATATTCTTCTATTATAGCTTTTTCAAGAATTACTTTTAAAACTTTTATTTTCATGGTTTTGTTTGTATCCCAATCAAAATCTTCTTCTAAAACTCTTAAAACTTCACTTTCAAGATAATAAGAATAGTCACTTCCTATTATAGAAAAGCTACTGCCATCCCAATGTATGGGAGTTATAAATTTTATTTTATTAGGCCTTTCACATATACAAGTGAAAGTTTGCTCTTTTAGATTATCAAAATCTAATTTTTTAAATTCTTCATATGTCATACTAATTCTTCTTCAAATTCTTCTATAATAGTATTTAGTAAATAAACAGTTTTAGGAATAAAACCATATTCATAGTCTAAAAATTTTAGTGCATCTTCTTTATCAAAACTTCTATTTATTCCTGGCAATAACAGATAGTTGTTATAAGTTTTTTCAACAACTAAATAAGGTCCTATTCCAGCAGCACAGACATTTCCTTTAAGAAGAAATAAAATACTTTCTTTATCTTTACTAGGAAAGTCTTTATTTAAGAATTCTTCTATAGTCATACAACTAACTTTCTTTTATTTCAAATAATATATCATACATTCTATCAAAATTACTACTATTAACCCAACATTTAGAGCTATCATTTATCCAATAAATTTGAGCAGTAATAGATTTTGAAAATAATGTAGTGACTTTTTTTAAAACAATAATTTCTAATTGTTCTCTAGTAGTTTTTCTTTCTACTATATAATGTTTATCTTCTAATAAATCTTTTAATCCAAACATATTTTTACATCAATAATAGGCTCTTCTGTTGAAATATTATTCTCTTCAAAAACTTCACTAAAGTTAATAGGAGTGACACTTTTTAAAGATTTTACAAATTTAGAATTAAATATTCCTTCATACATATATTTACAATATTTATTTCTCTCATATAAAAAATAATTTTGTATTATTCTTTCTTTATAAGAATCTGGTAGAGTCATAGATATTAAATGCTCTCCTTCCTTTAAAGATTCTAAAATTGAAGTTCCTAATGATAATCTATTGAAAGCTTTAAGATCAATTTTACTATCTAAAATCTTAATATATTTTGTACTTACATATAATGTAAGTCTCTTTATTGGCTTTTGAGAGCTAAGATTTTTATAATAATAAAATTTTTCATAGAAATCTTTTCTTTTTGAGACAATATAAAAATCCAAGATTTTTGCTATACAAGCACAAATACTTCCTATATGTTGTTTATTGATATCTTCTGGAAATAACTTTGGAGGAGCTGCTTTTAACTTTAATTTTTTATATGTTGCAAAAGGTTCTTCTGTAATTAATGATAGAAATTGTCTGTGAAAAACTAAATCTTTTAAATGTTTTTTGTTCACTAAATAAAATTCAATATATTTCATAATAGTCTAATTACATTGATATCCATTTCTTCTAAAATAGCTTTTAAATTAATAGTTTGAATTTTATCAGAATATTTTTTCATAATTTTAGATTTGTTTGTACATAAATAATAGCCATCAAAAGTTTCAAGAAAATAATTTTTTATATCTGAAAGTTCTAATTCTTTTTTAAAGAGAAACCAAGATTTAGAATCTTCTAGTTTAATTTCATTAATTTTATTCTCAATTAAGATATTATTTTCTGGTTTATATGGAAGAATATTTCTTAAAGGTATAGTTGCAGAATTAACAGGTACTACTAAAAGTAAATGATTCTTAGATATTGAATAACAATAGGATGCAGAATAAATATCATTTTTAAAGATTAAATAAGAGAATTTTTCTTTTTTAGAAGAAAATGAAATGGCTGATTTTACAAAAATATCTTCAAATCTAGTTTTAAAACTAGTACCAGATATTCTTTTGGGTCTTAAAAATTCTTTTATATTTAAAACATATAATGCAAACATTTTATGAGATTATAATGATTAAAGGATCTACTTCTTTTTCTTCAAGAATTTCTTCTATTCTACTATGTACATATTTAGTTATGTTTTCATAAGATGAAAGAAAATCTCTTTTAATTTTTTCTGAAAGATTCCTATCAAAATGGATTTGTCTATATTGAGCTAAATCATATTCATCTAGATAATGAAGATTATATCTACAACTATCTTCAACTCTAAAAACAGTAATTCTTCCTTTTTTATCTTGAATATAACTATTTAAATTAGATTTTAGAACTTCATATTCTTTTATATAAAGAACTTCATTTTTTGAAATCTTTGGAAGAGAATCAAAAATATTAAAAGATGGTCTATCACCAAAGCCTAGATATTTTCTAGAGAAAGATATTAAAGGTTTTGAATGTAAAATATATCTTTCCTGAAGTTCATCATATATTCGCATATAAAAATAATCTGTATCTTTTTCAAATAAATTACCCTTCCAAATCATAAATGAATAGAGAGAAAAATATATCCAATCATTAGCTCCTATTTTTCTCTCTCTATGATATAGTTTTAATAGTTTGTTCTTATTAAATAATATTAACATACTATTTATTTTTAAGTCTTCTTTTTATTTCTTCTGTAGAAACTTCTACAAAACCATAATCTCCTTTCTTATCTTCAATAATAGGAGCTTCTTTCCATCCTAAACAATAATTAAAACCTGGTTTTGGATTACTAAAATCCATCATTTTTAAATAAGCTTCTTTTTTCATAATAAATAATTTTAAAGTTTCTTTTTCTTTAGTTCTCTATGTGTGTAAATTATCAAATACCTATGACATATATTAAAAGAAGTAATAATAGAAAAATAATACCTATTATACCTCCAGTAGATGGTTTAGCTGGATCAGGTCCAATATCTGGCCTCATATGAGGTTCAATATAACTATTGTCAATACTATAATCCACAGTGTATTTATTGTGCTCCATAAATGTAAAGTTTTAAACTTGTTTTCAATTATACCAAGTACTCTTATTATAGCTTTTTCTTTTTTTGTTCTTAGATATTTACCATTTTTGCAAATAGTAACAATTTTTATTATTTCTGGCTCTATACATTCTAAATCTATACAACCTGGAACAACACTTTTAAACATTTTACAATTTCCAAATATAGGAGACCAAAATACTTGATCTTTAGATATGAATGGTAATATTTTAAGTAAATCTAGTTCCATAGTTAGTGATAATTATAAGGTTCTTTATTCATATTATCTAATATTAAATACCATTTATCTTTAATCTTAGCTACTGAAAAAGCTTTTTTAGGATTAGGTTTATCTGGTAATTTACATTTAGATAATATAGATTTTAAAATAAGTTTTTGTTTTGTAGATGTTTTGGTAAAAGTGGGATATAACTTTATAAAAGTAAATTCCCACTTTGTTATCTTTCTAGATTCATATAGTCTATATAATTCATATAGAGTAGGTAATCTATTGGTTGACATATTCTGTTTCTAGAATTAATTTGTCTATTACTGTATAATAAGAATAGTCAATATCTATTTTATCCCCAACAAATTTTCCTAAGTTTTCATCACCTTTTCCTTTTTTAAATAATATGTTTATTCCAGGAGAAGGACACCATAGAATTCTTCCTATTCCAAAATCATTTACACAACTTAATCTATTTTTAACAATAAAATATGGATGTTTAGTAACTTTTGGATTTTGTTCTATTGTTGTTTTCATGATTTAATATATTCTGTTGTGAATGTTATTTCATCTATGATTGAATAAATATTTGGATAAAGCATTAGTTCTTCTCCAATTTTATAATTATCACCTTCCCCATTTTGAATTAAAACAGATTTCTGTTCAGAAAGACATAGTAAAATTCTACCTTTTCCAGTGTCATTGAGACTGTTTAATGAGGTTTTTTGTACAAAAAATGGATATTTTGCTTTAAAGAATTTCTTTTTTATTGAGGTTATCATATTGATCAGAATTTAAAATTGTGTAGATGTTGAAGATAAATTGAAATATTATTCCCTAGATGTTTAGGAAAAACAAGAAAAAATGGAATAGCCATATTTCAGACTATTCCTTGGTTAAAATTAAGCATTGTCTTGCTCAATATCTTCTTCATGTATTTCTTGTGCTACAAAGTCATCTTCATCTACCATTTCTGTGGTCTCAACTAAGAGATCTTCATAGTTAGGATCATTCTCATTCATACAGAAATATAAGTTTCTGTAAATAGGTAATCCTTGATGTAAATGAATCTTTGCAGGTGTTCCCTTTTCTTCATTTGCAGGTGTCATTTTAGGTTGTTGAACTTTATCTTCAGTTTTCCAAAATGGTTCACCTACTTGCTCCCTCACTGAGATTCTACAATTAGGCCATATAGTTGTAAGATTTGTACCAATCTTGAGATCAAACATTTCCATGATCTCTTTGTCAATGGTCATTCTGATGATTCTGTTTTGCTTAAATAAAGCTGCTCCTCTACTGATGATAGCTTTACTTTCAATTCTGATTCTTACAAATTCAGGATTGTTACTTTCACCAAAATCTAAACCATTTTCTTCATCAAAGGGTACTATGATAACCCCAGCTTTCTTCTTTGACATAATTTTTAAATTTAAATAGGTTAATAATATATAAAGAGATAATAAGTTTTTAAGGAAAATGTGGTATTTTAAACTTAAAATTAAGAACTTATACCACAAAGTTTTTTGAGATTGAGTGAGACTCAATACATCCTTTTAGGATTTCTTGAATAAACCAATATAAAAATGACAAAAACAGAGAATAAGGTTTTAGCTATCTTTATTCTAAGATTGAATAGGTGAGGAGTTTGGAGGATTGAGAGAGACAAAGATGCTCAATATGTAATCTAACTCTCTCTTTCTCAGGTAAATTACCCCAATGTTTAGCTTTATATCCTTGTAAAGGAGATTCTAAAGCATTAACAATAAAACTATAAGGTAAAACAGTATGTTTAATAGCTTTACCATAAACAGGTTCTTCATATACTACTTCACTAGTAATATATTGTTTTTTACCATGTTTATCAAGAACAGGTTTAATCTCACCAGTTTTCTTATCTCTAAAAGATTTAATTAGAGAAACAGTTTTAGTTTTAATATCCTTCCTTAGAAGAACACTCCCTTCTAATTCCATAGTCAGGGAGATTTGAGAATTTTCTTTAATCATAAACTAATATATTAATGATCCAAATCATGATCACCAAATATTGATAGAAGATGTCTGTATTTTATTTAAATATAATATTATAACAGGTACCTGTCTAATTCTATATATAATATAAAATTAGACCTGTACCTTTTAATATAAAATAAGCTCCTGAAACATTTATGTTGAAGGAGCCAAAAATTATCAATAATCTCAAAATAATATTCTCAAATAAAATTTATCATCAATAGCAATCAACAAAAAATTAAACATAAATATTCTATTTCATATATGTAGTGTACTTTATATGTAATGATTTAATATATGTCTAATTCTTTATATAATACCATTCTTTATATGTCTTTACAAGCTATATAAAACAACCTTTATATGTGCTTACTGTATCATATAAAACAACTTTCACATGTGTTTGTAAAAACATATATTAAAAATAAATTTAAAAGTTAGTCCCAGATGTTTTTATAATATTATTATATAAACAATAAAATAAATTATCTGGGACCAAACTAGGACCAAAATTATATAACTAAACAGAATTAAGCCTTGTTTAATTTATAATAACCAATTACTTTAACTGCATTCTTATCTACCATAGTAGTATGAATCCAGCTAAATTTAAACACACTATAACCTAATGAAGCTAGTAATTTAATTGCTCCTTCTTCATCTAATGTAGTATTAGATTTAGTTTGTTCTTTAGTAAAGCTAGCTTTATCAACAACTGTTTTACTAGAACTATTTCTACCAAAATATCTTCTAGTAATACCATTTGGTTTAGCTGCATAGTTTTTTTCTGTATAAGGATCATTACCTCTACCAGCTAACATTTTACCAAATTCTTCTGCTATTTTATCATAGTTAGAAGATATATTTTCAACACAATAATATCTTCCAAATACTGGACCTCTAACAGTAGAAATTTTTCTAATAACACCAGCTCTTCTAAGAACAGAGAACCAATTATGAGCATATTTTACTTGTTTTGCTTTAATAGCTCCAGTAAATTGTTTGGATGTGAAGTTAAATCTAGAAAATTTCTCTTCATCAGAAAATAATAGCTTTATTCTTTCTATGCTATCATTCAATGATTGTGTATAAGCTCTGTTTAGTTTCATGATAAATAAAATTTAAAGTTAATAAATATAATTAAGTCACCAATGTTTGAATGATGATGTCTGTTTTTTATTATTATATTATATATATTATATATATTATATATTATATATTGTACTTCTAATATACTATTCCCTAGTTTTATATGAAATATTCTTTATATGTTTTATTAGCACATATCTTTTATCATTTTATATCTTCTTTCATTACATATAAAATATTGTTTTATATAGTTTGCTGTTACATATAAAAGTACAAGACATATAAGATTTTCTTAATATGTTCTTTACACTACATATAAGTGTTGTTACATATAAAATATTCTACATATATTATTTTTGTTGCACTTAGAAGTTATATTATATATAAACTATCTGCAACATATTTAATATTTATTTTATTTGTTGGGTATTTATTAAAAATAATGTCAAAATTTTTTGCACCAAAACAAGTTTGGTGCAAAGTTTGATTTAATATACCCAACAATCTTCAGTAGTATCAGATAAAGCAAAACTACATCCTACTTCATCAAAGTATTGATCTTCTTCTTGTTCAATTATTTCTAATTCTTCCATAATGATAACAGATATTTATTGTTAATAACATAAGTAAAATCCACATGATAAATAATAGCCAATGAATGACAACATTGTTGTTTATATACTCTATAGCTATCATATAAGCTAGTGATTCAACTAAAACAAGTACAATTCCTTTCTTCATAGTATTATATTTGTGTCCAATGATTAGAATAAGATTTTTGTTTTTTATTTCAAGATAAATCTTATGAAGACTTAATCCCCATTGTCTCCATAAGAATATCTTAATTTATTATTAGTGCTCTAATTCATATCCTCTGAGCACCATTAATGATAGTTTTACTGTGCTCTGTAACATTTCAATTTCACCATTCTTGATGTCTATCACTCTGTTCAATCTCTCAATTTCTAACTGTTGTTCTTTAATGATTTGATCTTTACTTTTTTGAATTGTTTCCATAACTTACTAGGTTTTAAATTGTTAAACATATTTCCCTAGCAAATTTTCTTCTTCTATTTTGATGGGGGGATACCAGCAATCTCCAATAAATCTATGGGGATGTTTGTTATTGTAGTACTCTCTCATACACCCATCTCATTTTTTAAATCTCATAAATTTTAAATTTTCATCCAAATTTGCAAAATCAAAAATATTATATTATCTTTGTAAGAAATTTTAAATATGAAAGCAAGAGAAGTAAAACAAATCACATTTAAAGGTAAGAAATATCTAGCTGTTTTAATAGATAGTTACTACTATGAGGTAGACAATAACAGTTATTTAACCTATAAAAAGATATGCTATAGTAAAGAAGAAATAGTAATAACAGATAATGGAGAATTAAATTAATATGAAGTCAGATATTATTTATAAAATAGGCACAGCAGAATTTAGAAAAAGATATATAGATCCTGCTATTAAAAGTGGTAAAATCACTTATGATTATAAATTAAGATATGGAACACAAGCTTTTAGAGAAGAATGTATGAAATATAGTAATATTGCAGACAAATTTGATTTTAGCACATGTACTTTTGAAGATTATACAGAAACTGGTAATAAAGTAATTTTAGAGAAAAAAATTGATAAAAACTCAATAACTATCAACTACAATAGACCATTTACTGAAAAACATGTTATAGAACCAGACTATATAGACTATGGGTTACTTCTCAATATATATTTTGATAATCCAGAAGAAAAATTAATAAGATTTAAAACAAATATAAACTCTAAAGGTTTTGAAATATATTCTTATCCAGAATATTTTAACACTTATTGGTATACTGAAATGTATTTAGTTGAAAATGGTAATGAAGATTATCCAGAAGAATTATTTCTTAAAGAAATTAACATTTCAGGTAGTGCAGATTTTAATGAAACTTTTTATTTTGAAACTTCTTTAAAGCAATTTAGAATTGAATGTTTGATATATGCTAGTGGAAGTCTTAATGATTCACTTGATAACATTAAAGATGCTATAATAGATCTTGATACAGTTGGACCTGGAGAAGCAATAATTACTATAGAAAACCAATAAATTTTTATAAATTTATTTGGAATAGTCTAAAAATAATATTATCTTTGTATCATTGTTAAATTAAAAAGAAAAAGATATGATACAAACACTTTATATTGAGTTTGTTTTAAACAAACATAATAATACAGCTTTAGAAAGAGCTATTAGAAAAGCAGCTGCTAAAGAATATCAAAAGATGTTCAAAGGAATTAGAGTTAGTTATATGGAAAGATTATTTAATAGAGTATCTTAATTATGGAAGCAAATAATTGGTGTAAAGAGACTGAGCCTGTTTTCTATTGTACCAAGTGTTTAAGCTTACATATTAAAAAAAATTCATATATAAGAAATGGAATTAAAAATGAAGGAAGTATATGTTGTAAATGTAGTTCTTTTAATATTAAGACTATTCCATTTAATAAATGGGTTCAGTTAGCAGAAGATAAAGGTATTAAAGTAGAGAGGCCAGCTAAATGGGCATATAAATTAAATTTAAATATAAAATAAAATAACATGGAGAAGAAGATTAAAATGCAAGTAGTAGATAAAGAAGAAAATAAAAAATTAGAATCTCAAGAAACATGTAAGGCCAATACATGTAAAGATGAAGGTCCAGTGCCATTGATGGAAGATGAAAATCCTGTTGCACATATCACTAAACTATATGAAGAAAATAAATTTCTAAAGCAACAGCTTCATAATATCTCTAGACTAGAGATTATCTTAGAGGTTTTAAAGATTGGTAATTGGGATGAACAGTTTGAAAGCATACTAAGGAATGAAGTAAAAAAAGCTTTTGGGTTACATGATAAGGAAAATAACAATCAAGAGTGATGAAGAAAATTTTCTTAGAAACTATCTAAAAGTTATCAGACCTATTAGTAAATTAACAGAAGGTGAAGAAAGAGTTTTAATTGTTTTAGAGAAATTGTGTAGAATAGAAAAAACAAGGAACTTATTTAAAATTGTTAAACTCAATAAACCAATAATATGTGAGCAGCTAGGGATTACACAAAGATCTCTAGCTACTCTTTTATCTTGTCTTAGAAAGAAACAAGCTATAATTGATGGGGAATTAAATCCTAGTATAGTTTTATTTGATGATTTTTATAAATATGAAGATTTGACACTAAAACTAGAATTTAAACATGAATAATATATATAGAGAGGCTTCTAAGAAATTTAATATTACACAAGCTCAAGCAGAAAATATCTATTTAAGTGTTTTTAAGTTTATTAAAAGCACTATAAAAGATTTAGACTATAATAATATAGAAGATCAAAAACATTCTTTTATATTGCCTCATTTAGGTAAAATAAGGGTAAATGTAGAGAGAGTAAAAAAATTCACAGAATTATATAAAGAAAGAACAAATGGAGAAGATTGTACCTATTCATAATGCTATTATAACCACAGCAAATAGATATACTAAAGAAGATATTGATAAAACAGAATCTGGATTGATTCTACTAGATAAACAAGAAGGAGTTATTAAACTTAGACAAACTATTTTAGCTGTAGGAGGTACAGCTAGTAGAGAATTAAAAGTAGGGGATGTAGTTGAAATTAATCCTAAAAATTATATTAGGAGAGAACAGAGGAAGAAAGCTTTTCAACCTGATCTTTCTAAAGAAGAATATGGTTGGGAATATTTTTTAGATCTACCTATTGAAAAATCAGAAGATCAAGAGATTCTTTTTCTATATGATTCAGATGTTAGATATAAAGTGATAACAGAGGAAGCTTAAAGCTTCCTCTTTTTTTGTTTATTATGAAATTATTTAAACTAGAAAATTGGAAAGTGGAAATAGCTCCAGAAGCATTAACTATAGTAGATTTTAAGGAGCTAGTTAAGAGAGATAAATCTAGAACAAAAGAGAATGCTATAAATGAATTGTCATTTATTTTTTTCTTTTGTGATAGTAGATCAGATTATCTTTATATAGATGATCCTACAGAAAGAATGGAAGCCATTAAAACAGATTTAAATTTACCTAAAAAATGGAAGCCAGATGAACTTGTAACTAAAGCTATGAACACTTATCTTAAATTGAGTGTGACTATTTTTTCTACAGCATTAGATGATGTTAGGGTCGCTATTAGAAAGATTACTCAGAATTTAAGAGAAGCTGATTATAAGAATATGGATGCTAATGAAATTAATAAATCTACAAGTTCTATTAAACAAGTAGGACCTTTATTAAAAGAGTTTAAAGAACTAGAAAGAGAAGTATTAGCTGAAATTGAAGAGGACTCTATTACATCTAAAGATAGAACTATTCTAGACAGTGGGTTTAAAGCATTTAATGATATAGAAACTTTAAAAGGAATACAAGATGGTAACTAATGCTGTAAATACAGAATTAACTCCTGAGTTTCTAGAAACATTAGCTAAAGAAGAGAGAACAGAACTATTAGACTATTTAAATAATTATCCATTTATAAGATGGATGATATCTCCAGATAGACCTTATGCTAAAGATCTAGAAAGAGATTCAGAAGGTAAAATTATAGTTAATGTGGTTAAACCTCACATATTAGAAAATATGGATTATTTTAGAAAACCTGCATTAGCTTTTAAAAAACATGGTAAATATACTAATTTAAGACCTAATGGTAATCCAAATAGTCCATATATGAAATGGTTAAGAAAAGAAGTTCTTAAATGTTGGTATGGATGTAAGAGACCATCTGATGGTGAATGGATTACTGGTTATCATTATTTTTATTTAAATTATTCTCCAATAGAAAGAGCTACAGCTAATATTAAAGATACTAATGCTGTAAATAGGGTTGTTGATTTTCCTGATATCTATGATGGAGATTATATATTTTTTCATTATATAAATCAAGCTAGATATGGAGGAATGTATAATGAATATAAAGGAGGTCAACATTCAGCTTTAATAGCAGCTAGAGGAAAAGGAAAAATGCTTCCTAACTCTACTATTGTATATACTCCAAATGGATATAAAGTGTGGAAGGATATACACCCAGGAGATTATTTATATGGAGATAATGGTAAGCCAACAAAAGTCTTGGAAGAATTTAATCATAAATCAAAGCCAATATATAAATTAACTTTAAAAGATGGAAGGACAGCATATGCTGGTTTAGAACATCTTTGGACTATAAAGTATGGAAATAAGTTAATAACAGTAGATACACAGTGGATTATAGAAAATGGTTTTGGTAAAAGAACAATTAAAGGAAAATGTCATAAACCTATTGAATGTAAAGCTTTTTTGCCTATAAATAAAGCAATAGAAATTCCTTATAAAGAAGTTTCTATAGATCCTTATCTATTAGGTTTAATTTTGGGGGATGGATGTTTAGGATATGCTAATAGTAAAGGAGTATTATTTTCTTCTACAGTTAAAGATCAGAAAACTTATGAGAAATTATTAAATACTAAAATTAGAGAATATAAAAACAGTAATTGTTTTATAGAAAGTGCAAATATTAAAAATAAATTGATTGAATTAGGTTTATATAAAACAAAATCTGATAATAAATTTATTCCAGATATCTATAAATATAATTCTAAAGAAGTTAGATTAGAAATCTTAAAAGGATTAATGGATACTGATGGTTCTGCTTTTAGTAGTGGTATAGAATATATCTCTAAATCTAAACAATTAGCAGAAGATGTACTTTGGATTGGAAGATCTTTAGGAATAAGAGGAACACTTAATTCTAAGTTTGTAAAATATAAAGATGAAATTAAAGAATATTTTAGGGTTAGATTTATAACTACTGAAACTATCTTTAAACTTCCTAGAAAAATAGAAAAAATAAAACAAAGAAATTCTAATTATTTAAAGAATCAAGAAAACTATGTAGCAATTACTTCTATAGAATATTCTTATAATGAAGATGCTAAATGTGTAATAGTGGACAATGATTCTCATTTATTTTTAATGAATGACTTTATTGTTACTCATAATTCATTTAAAGTAGCATCTATGGCTACTAGAAATTTTATCTTAGGAGAAAATAAAGAAGTTTGTGAAAAAGTAAAATCTGTTGTTGTAGCTAGTAATACAGAATATTTAAGAAAAGATGGTACTTTAAATAAGATATTAGCTATGACAGATTTCTTGGCTTTAAACACACAATATCCATCTAGTAGATTAAAATCTTCTAATCAAGAAATGCATTGGATTATGGGATTTAAAGATACTAGAAATAAAGATGTAGCTTTAGGAACTAGAAATGAAATTATAGGATTATCACTAAATAATGATTCTGATAAAGCCAGAGGTAAAAGATCTCATTTAATGATATGGGAAGAATTTGGTATGTTTCCTGGTTTTATAGATGCATGGAACACTAGTAGACCTAATGTAGAAGAAGGTGGATATTCTTTTGGACAAGCAATTGCTTTAGGAACAGGAGGCTGTGTTTGTGCAGGTTCTAAAATATATACTAGCTCTGGAGATATAAAAAATATTGAAGATCTTAAAAAAGAAGATGGAATTATAGGATATGATACAAAATTAAAAAAATATTCTAAAGAAACTGTTTCTTATATACAACCTTTACAAAAAAAGGAATGTGTAGAGATAACTACTTCTTTTAATAAAAAATTAAGATGTAGTATAGATCATCCTATTTTTGTTAAAAATAAGTTTATAGAAGCTGGAAATCTAAAAATTGGAGACAGAATTAAAATAGTTGAAGAAATTCCATTATTTGGAACATACAGTCCTAAATATCCAAGAGTTATAGGTTGGGTAATAGGAGATGGTTCTTATGGGAATAATCAATCTACTAGACTGTCTAATTGTGAGCCTGAAATTCTAGATTTTATAAAAAATAATTTTGAATATAACATTCAAAGAGAGTACATTACAAAATTAGGAAAAACATTTCAAGAAATTGCAATTAAAGGATTTAATAAATATCTAAGAGAAGAAGGAATTTATGGTCAAACTAAATTAAATAAAACTTTTCCAAATAAGATTGGTCAATATTCAAAAGAAGCTTTGTCTGAACTTATTGGAGGTTTTTTTGATACAGATGGATATGTAAATTTAAGAAAAGCAGACAATAAAGATTTGGCAGAAATATCAATTTCTTCTGCTTCTAAAGAATTACTATCTTTTTTAGGGTTATTGCTTATAAAATTTGGAATACATGGTAGAATTAGGGAAAGACTGCCTAGAAAAAATAATCCTAAAGACAAACATTCTTGGTTTGAATATACTATATCTGACAGTATTAGTTTATTAAATTTTTGTCACAATATAAAACTTTATCCTAAAATAAAACAGGAAAGATTAAATAAAATTAAAGAATTATTTTCCACAAAAAAACCTACTTCTAAAAGAGAAGAAAAAATCATTGATATAAAAAATATAGGTTTACAAACTATTTATAATTTAACTGCAGATAATACTCATACTTATATAGCTAATGGTATAGTAACTCATAATACTGAAGGATCAGATTTTAGTGGTGCTTTAGAAATGATTTATAATCCCTTAGGATATAATGTTTATGGAGTTCCCAATATGTTTGATAAAGGAACATCTGGAGGTTCTAAATCTATTCTCTTTATAGGAGAATATATGAATAGAAAAGGATGTTATGATAAAAATGGAAATTCAGATGTTATTAAAGCTGTTTTAGAAGAAGTCAAAGAAAGAGTATTTATCAAATATAATTCTACAGATCCTTCTACTATTGCACAAAGAATAGCTGAACATCCTATGTCTATTCAAGAAGCTGTAATGAGAAGAGATGGTACATTATTTCCTGTAGCTGATTTAACAGACCATCTTAATTATATAGAATCAAATAAAATAGAATGGCATAGAGGTCATTTAGTTGGAGAACTATATCAAGATCCTGAAGGAAATATTTCTTTTAGACCAACAGATGATGATCCTATTAGAGATTTTCCCTTAAAAGATAATAGACATAAAGGAGCATTAGAAATATATGAATTGCCTAAAGAAGTTAATGGAAAGGTGCCTAGTTATAGGTATGTTGGTGGTATTGACCCTATTGATGATGATCATAGTACAACTGTATCTCTTCCCAGTATATTTATCCTTGACATGTTCACTGATAGGATTGTAGCTGAATATACAGGTAGACCTGATTTTGCAGATGATTTTTATGAAATATGTAGAAGATTAGCTATTTTCTATAATGCTTCATTAAATTATGAGAATGATAAAAAAGGTTTATTTACATATTTTTCAAATCATCATTGCACTCATTTACTATGTGATACTCCAGATATTTTAAGAGATGTAGAATTGGTAAAATCTTCTATGTATGGTAATAAATCTAAAGGTACTAATTCAGGAAAACAAGTAAATGCTTATGCTAGAAGACTTATTAGAGATTGGCTATTAATGCCTGTAAAACAAACTAAAGTTGAATTAGATGAACATGGTGATGAGGTAGAGAAAATTACCACTGTTAAAAATCTACAAAGATTAAGAGGAATAGCTTTAATAAAAGAACTTATAATGTGGAATCCTGATATAAATGCAGATAGAGTTTCTGCTTTAGGTATGTTGATGATTATTAGAGAGAATAATATGAAATATCTTCCAGGAGAAGGAACATCTATTGGTAAAAAAACTAGAAAGAATTATCTAGGTAATGATCCTTTCTTTACTAGTAATTTTGCTAATAATTCTTTTTGGTAATTTAGCTATAAAAAATTCAATTTTTTCAAATAAAATCATATAACTTTTGTTAAAGAGTTATATCTTTGCAAAATATTAGAAATAAATAAAATATGGAATTAACTATTAGTGGATTTCCTAACCAGAAATTACCTTTTTCTAAGAAAGGTAAAGAATGGAGGAAAAGAGTTGTTGATTGGGCTGATAAAAGATCCTACTTCTTTGACTCTGTTGTTAGAAAAGCTTTTATTAATAAAAAAATCAATTATGATTTAATTAATGGAAAGCTTCATCTAGATGATTTAAAGTTAATTCTAAATCCTGACAATATCAAAGCCTCTTATATTCCTAGTAATATTCAACACTATCCTATTATGAATAGTAAATTGAATGTATTAGCTGGAGAAGAAAAAGAAAGAAGATATGAATTCAAAGTAATAATTACTAATCCTGATGCTATTTCAGAACTTGAAATTAAAAAAAGACAAGAGCTTTCAGAAGCTTTATCTTCCCTCCTAGAAGAAGCATCACAAGATGAATCTATCTTGGATAAAGAATTAAAATCTCTTTCAGATTCTTTTAGATATGATTGGTCAGATATAAGAGAGATAAGAGCAAATCAATTATTAAATCATTATTATAAAGAATTAAAACTAGATGTTAAGTTTAATGATGGTTTTATGGATGCAATGATTGTTGGTGAAGAATTATACCAATGTGATATTGTATCAGGAGAACCTATAGTAGAAAGACTTAATCCTAGAAAAGTTCATGTATTTAAAAATGGATATTCTAATAAAATAGAAGATGCAGATTTAATAATTTTAGATGACTTTTGGGCTCCTGGAAAAATATTAGATTATTATTATGATGATCTTTCTGATAATGATGTTAAAAAGTTAGAAGAATATTCTCCTTTTGCTGATTCATCTGAAGGATTAAATCTATATGATGATACTAAACTATTTGTTCCAAGATTCTCTTATTATGATGATAATAATATTGATTTAGATTTTGCTTTTCAATCTGGAACAACTACACCTTCTTCTAACTATTATGATAATTTAGGTAATATTAGAGTATTAAGAATATTCTGGAAAAGTAAAAGGCTTGTTTTAAAAGTTAAGAAATATGACTTAGAAACAGGAGAGCCTTACTATGATTATTATCCTGAAGATTATAAAGTAAATGAAGCTCTTGGTGAAGAAGCTGAAAAACAATGGATTAATGAAGCATGGGAAGGAACTAAAATAGGTAGAGATATTTATATTAATATCAGACCTAGAAAGATCCAATACAATAGAATGTCTAATCCATCCAGATGCCATTTTGGTATTATTGGTTCTGTCTATAATCTTAATGAATCTAGAGTCTATTCATTAGTAGATATGATGAAACCATTTCAATACATGTATGATGCAGTACATGATAGATTAAATAAAGCTATTGCTAGAAACATGGGTAAGATTGTTAAATTAGATCTAGCTCTTATTCCTGATGATTGGGAGATAGACAAATGGATGCATTTTGCTTATGTTAATGGTATTGCTGTAGTAGACTCTTTTAAAGAAGGTAATGTAGGTGCTGCTACTGGTAAATTAGCAGGCTCTCTTAATAATAATAGTTCTGGAGTTATGAATGCTGAAACAGGTAATTATATACAACAGCATATAGCTTTATTAGAATTTATTAAACAAGAGATGTCTAAGATAGTAGGTATTACAGATCAAAGAGAAGGAGCAGTTCAAGCTTCAGAAACTGTTGGTGGTGTACAAACATCTGTTAGACAAAGTACTTATATTACAGAAAGACTATTCTTAATTCATGATGATGTTAAGACAAGAGTACTAGAAGCTTTATTAGAAACTGCTAAAATAGCAATGAGAGGTTCTAGTAAAAAATATAATTTTATTTTAGATGACTTTTCTAGAGAACTTGTAACTATTAATGGAGATGAGTTTGCTGAGTGTGATTATGGTTTAGTAGTTGATAATTCTATGAATACTTTAGAATTAACACAGAAATTAGATACATTAGCACAAGCAGCTTTACAAAATCAAGCTTTATCTTTCTCATCTATTATTAAGATTTATAATAGTAAATCTTTAGCTCAAGTACAAAGAACTATTGAAATAGATGAAGCAGATATTCAAGAAAGACAACAACAGCAACAACAAGCTGAACAAGAATTAGCTCAATCTCAATTAGAACAACAAGCTCAAATAGAACAGGCTAAATTAAATCTTGAAAAATATAAAATTGATCAAGATAATCAAACTAAAATTCAAGTGGCTACTATATCAGCTTTAGGATATTCTGAAGATAAAGATGTTAATGATAATAATATTCCTGATGTAGTAGAAATGAATAAATTAGCATTAGAAGAGATGAATGCTATGGAAACTAACTCTTTAAAAAGAGAAGAACTTAGAATTAAAGAGAAGGAAGTTGAAATTAAAGCTCAGACTGAAAAATACAAAGCAGATAAGAGCTTAGAAGTTGCTAGAGAAAATAAAAATAAATATGATACTAAAACCAAGAAGACATGAATGAAGGAATTATAATGGCTGTAGTAACTCTAGTAACCAACACAATAACTTATTTTGTGACCAACAAATACAAAAGAAAAAAAGAATCTTTTGAAATTATTAAAGAGTCTAGTGATTACTATTTAAATACAAATAACACTCTTCTAAAAGAAATAGAAGAAAGATCTAAACAAGTTATTGAATTAAATGGTAGAATAATTGTCTTAGAAAGAGAGAATAGATCTTTACAAATACAATTAGAAGAAACTAAAAAGATTTGTGAAGATAATGCTAAAACTATTAATGAATTAAAATCATTAGTAGAATCATTAAAACATTTGAACAAACTATAAAATATTAAAGGAGAAGAAGAATGAATGATGTAGATATTTTAGGTCTTAATGATTTTATGGAAATTCTTCCAGATGAAATTGAAGAGACTGAAGAGAATAAAGAAGAAATTGAAACTTCAGAAGAAGAAATTGAAGATGAAAATAAAAATAATACTAGTGAGGATGATAATCCAGGGGGAGTAGCTAGTGAGGATCAAGAAACAGAGGAGGAAGAAGAACAAACTGTTGAGGAAACAACTTCTTCTCCAAATCTCTACAATACCCTAGCAAATGCTCTCAAACAGGAATCTGTCCTCCCTGATCTTGATCTAGAGAATAAAGAATTAAAAAGTTGGGATGATTTCAAAGATGTATTTAAAGAATACATTGAAAAAGAAGTTGAATCCAAACTAGATGAAACTGATAAGTTTATCAAGAAAGCTATTGAGAATGGAGCAGATACAAAAGAAATTTTGCAATATAAGAATAGCTTAGATTACTTAGAAAGTTTAACAGAAGATCAATTAAAAGAGGAAGGACAAGATGGTGAAGCATTAAGAGCTAATATTATTTATCAAGATTATCTTAATAGAGGAATATCTGAAGAAAAAGCTAAAGCTAAAGTTAAAAAGATATTTGATAGAGGAGATGATATTGATGAAGTATTTGATGCTCTAGAATCTAATAAAGAATTTTTTAATTCTAAGATAGAAGAAATTAATGCAGAAGCTGAAGAGAAAGCTAAAAAATTAAAGAAAGAACAAGAAGATTTTTATAATGACTTATATGATTCTATTTCTAAAGATAGAGAACCTATTAAAGGAATTAAAATCACAGAAGAAACATCTAAGAAAATCTTAAACACTCTCAAAAAACCTATTGCTAAAGATGATAATGGAAGACCATTAAATGCTGTTCAAAAATATGCAAAAGAAAATCCAAAAGATTTTCAAAAAGTTATAGGAACTCTATTTGTATTAACAGATGGTTTTAAAAGCTTTGATAAGATTATGAAAGCAACTAAAAAAGTGGCTAAAAGAAAAGCTGTTGATGATTTAGAAAGAGTACTTGTTTCTCAACCTATTGGCTTATCAGACAATCCTCTACCTTTTAATTCAAAATCTTCTGGTATCTATGGAAGAGATTGGGATATTGTCCTTGATTAAATATTATAATAATTAATTGAATAAAAATGATTGGAAAGTATGTAATGAGAGAAGCCAAGACCTTGAATGGTTTGGTTTCAGATAATGCTTTGGCTTCTATTTTTCAGAGTGCCCCTCAAAAAGCTTCAAATCTTATGATCAAATTACTCTATGCAAATAGAGGTATGTCTCTTGAAAGAAATTTGATGAGATTCCCTGTTAAATATTTTGAAACAGATGATGATTATACTTGGGAACTTATTGGTTCTTCTAGGAGAAATATTGCTTTGGTTGAAGCTAGATATAATGGTACTGTTGTTGAAGCTGATGACTTTAATGTAGGTATTGGTGGATCTACTATCGAACTAGTATTCCCTGAAAACTATTTCTTTGATGGTTACATTATTGTGGGTGAAAAGAATGAGGAATATCCTTTTAGAATTCTTGAAGAGCCTAGAGTAGAAGGTACATATTATGTTTATAAAGTAGAACTTACAGGTAAGAATAAACAGAATGGTTGTCCTGGTGAAGAGCTAGTTGGAGGTAAAAGATTCTCTGATGAATATGCTCCTGTAGAAAGAGAGATGAGTAGAAAAGTTGGTGATAGACTAAAAATATTTTATGTCACCCTATTCCAGTAATGGATAGTTAAAAAATGGGCAAATTAGGTGGAACTACCTATTAAGGTACAATACCTAGCTAATGCATTCCTAACTAGAATGCACAGTGTAGAGAGTAGGAAATGAGGATAAAATAATTATCTAATGAAAGGATATATTTATAAAATTACCAATAAGGTAAATGGGAAGTCCTATATTGGACAAACTAGATATACTGTAGAATTTAGATGGAAACAACATCAATTTAAAAAAGATAATTGTCATTTTCATAATGCAATTAAAAAATATGGTACAGATAATTTTACAGTAGAAATATTAGAAGAATGTGAATTTAAAGACTTAGATAGTAGAGAAATGTTTTATATTGCTAAATATGATACATTTAACAATGGATATAATTCTACTATAGGAGGAGATGGTAGAAGAAAGATAATTTCTGATAATCAATATGATGAAATAAAAGAGCTTTATTTATCAGGATTTAGTGGATATAAAATTTCTAAATTATATGATGTAGATAAAGCTACTATTTTAAAGATTTTACATTCTATGAATGTTAAGATAAGAAATAATAATCTTAACATAAATCATCAAGAATTTTTAGAACTTAAAAGGGATTATGAAATTGGATATTCTTTAAGAGAATTATCTAAAAGATATGATTGTAGTCCAACAGGTTTGAAAGAATTCTTAGAAAAAAGAGGTGTTGATCTTAGAATTAGATATTCTATTCTGAAAGACCAAGAAGCACAAAATAATTTAATAAATGATTATTTAGATGGAAAATTAAAATTGTCTGAAATAGAATCTAAATATCATTGTAGTTATGCAACTCTTTTAAAAATCCTTTCATTGCATGGTATAAATAAAGGAAAGAAACATTTTAAAATGACTTCAGAAGAATGTTTAAATGCTATTAAAATGTTTAATGATGGAAAATCTGTTAAAGAGATTTCTAAACATTTTGAAGTAGATAAAGGAACTATATATTCTTTATTTAAAAGATACCATGTTAATTATTTGACAGTATAATTTTCCCAAGAGTGTCCACTTCCTAATAGGTAATGCTAAGGAAGAAAATGTACTCCAAGTTGCCTCTAAAAGAGGTTTCTCAGATAAAGAGCTGAGAAAGTAAAAACTAGGTAAGATATGCAACTCCATTCTCTATGAGAAATGAATTCTCTACTATTAGAATTTCTACTAAAGTAGCTGGGAATAAGATGAATAGAAAACTTGAAACTGGTATTCCTGTAATGACTAAGGAAGGTAAACTTCAAGTTAATAAAATGTGGATTCATCAAGTAGACTGGACATTAGAGGAACAATTTGCTAAAGATAAATCTCATGTATTGATGTATGGAGTCTCTAATAGAGATGAACATGGTGAATACTATGACTTTGGTAAATCTGGTAATGTTATCAAGATGGGTGCAGGTATTAGGGAACAAATGAGTTATGGTAATGTTGTTTACTATAATAAATTTGATCTTAAACTATTAGAGAAAGCTCTAGTAGATCTATCTGTATCTAAACTTGATATGAAAGATAGGAAATTTATTTTAAGAACTGGTGAATATGGAGCAATTCAATTCAATAAAGCTGTTCTAGATGTAGTATCTGGATGGTCAGCATTCTCATATTTGAGAGGTTCTGATCAACCTGGAATTATCTCTAAAGCTAATTCTAATTTACATCAGACTGCTTTAACTGCAGGATTCCAATTTGTTGGTTATAGAGCTCCTAATAATGTAGAAGTATTCTTGGAAGTAGATCCATTCTATGATGATCCAGTAAGAAATAAA
>ULME01006223.1_pt1 | contig 39418 bp, 57 predicted proteins | sample 1951591 | NCBI WGS metagenome assembly ULME01 (sample SAMEA4835544, study PRJEB28245) | human gut metagenome | biome: gut microbiome; material: fecal sample | place: Denmark | collected 2008
GTGTATAAGTCCGTTTGAGCGGCTAATGCGGCTTTTCTGGCGGCACTCTGGTTGTCCTGTGCTGCCTCCAGTTTCTTTTCAGCCGTTGCAATTCTGGTGGCATCCCCGGCTTGCCTTGCCCAATACAATTCATACCGTGCCATTTCGGTTGCTTGCATGGCAGAAACAGCCGTTTGTTTGGCGGATTCCATCTTTTGTGCTGCCGCCTTGACATCGGTACGCATAGCCTCCAGAGTGGCGGCATTGTTCCTTTGCTTCGCTGCCACTTCTTGCTCCAGAGCGGCACGATATACGGCACTCTTAGCCGATAGGTCGGTTTTGCTAAGTGCCTCCCTTTGCTCAACCGTCAATACAGAGGTAGCCACTGCCTCATAATTGGCAGAGGAAGTGGTAAGGTTAAGGTTTGATAAGTATTCCTGCTGTTGGGCTGTCAATAACTGCTGTATGGTGGCAATGCGGAGTTTCTTTACCAGATTGGCTTTCTCTTCCGCTGTAAGTTCCTTTTGCAAGGCGGCAACATGAGCCTGTTGTGCGGCTGTCATAGCCTTTGTTTGGGCTGCTGTTTGTCCCGTTATGTTGGCTTCCGCTTTCAGTAGAGCGATCTTTGCCTGCTTAACGGTATTGTCTATCATGGCAACACCCGTGTAGCCCTTTGTTGCAAGGGTATTCAGCACGATTGCCGCTTTATAGCTTCCGTAAGCAATGGTAACAGCCTGTACGATACGGATAATCTGATCCATATTCTCCACAAGGTCTATCGCACCCTGAATAGCCCCAGTGAACAAATCCTGATTATCCTGTCCGATCTTGTTGAGCGCACTATCCCAAGCATCGCCCAAGTTGGAAAGCATACCAGTAAGCGACTTACTTTGCTCTTGCATGAGGTTGAAATAAATACCGCCCTCACTGGTCATGTTCTTAAATGCCTTTTCAACTTCCGGGAATCCAACTTTTCCCTCCGTTACCAGCTTGTTCAGTTCTTGCCTGTCTGCGTTAAGCACCTTGCCCAACTCTTCATAGATAGGAATACCACGCCCGGCAAACTGGCGAATATCCACCGTGTATGCCCTGCCTTGCGATCTCAATGTGCCATACAGATAGATAAGATCACCAAGTGGCGCACTCACACCAGAAGCCACGTTTCCAAGCATCACGATCTCATCTACCACGCTTTCCACATTCGAGCCGAAAGCAAGCATCTGTTTTGCGCCTTGCGCTATGCTGGTAAGGTCAAACGGAGTTCTGGCGGCTGTATCTACCAGTTGCGACATAAGCACCTGTGATTTTTCGGTACTTCTCAACATGGTATTGAAAGCCAGTTCAAGTTGCTGGAACTGCCCACGCACTTGCACTATGCTTTGCACAAGGCTCATCATTCCTTGCCCAACAAGGTAGGAAACAATATATCTCGCTCCGTTTTGCGCAAAGGTCAGAAACGATTGCTCCATGCGGTTTGCTTCCAGCACGGCATTATCAGAAGCGTTTTTGATATAACGCCCCATCGCTTCGCTTGATACCTTGAAATCATCTATATCAAGAGTGGCTTTGAATGCTAATGCTCCACCTATATTTTCCATACTAAATTAAACCTTTGACATAGTTCTTAATATCTTCTTTCGTTTTGAGTTCCCTATGGATAACCTTGCCTCCCTGCGGTGGTTTCGGAAACCCGTTCTCATCCGTTTCTGTTTTCGGCATCGGCTTAGTCTTTGCCATATCCGCCAACATGATCTCTACATTCATCCAAGAGATACCCCAGAGCAAGTAATCATAGCTCCAGCCGAATAGTTTCAGCAATTCCGCACGATTACCCCACGGGCTGTTTAGCCCTGTTACTCTATCATATCCGCTCTGCTCTTCGGTTTCGTTGTCCCTACTTCCCGTATTGATATGATAGAGGACGTAAAACCCCCGGCATTCATCATCTGGCTTATCACATCGGCAAGCTGCTTCAAGCGTGGTACGGTCAGATGCTCAATGAAGAAGTCACGGAGTATCTTTGTCTGTTTGCTTACGGGATTGGTGATTGAGCCGTTGTTGATTACTGCAACTGCGGCTATCTCTGCCATGAGGGAAATGTACTTGAAATACTTCTTAGCCTCTTGCGTGGGCTGTTCCTGTATCTTTTCCTCATTGAGTTCTATTTGTAGGTACAGTTTCCTCAAATAGTCAATAGTACCCAGATAGAGCGGCTTTATATGGAACTGGCGCATATACACCTCAACCATCTTTCCCTTATCGGTGTCCGGCAATTCCATCACAGAAACATTCCAATCTTTCGGAATCCGCCTGTCATGCCATACCTTGACATGGTTAGGGAAATGTTTGTTCCACCAGCGTACCCACTTAGGAGGCTTTACCGGGTTAATCTTCAAAGGCACGGAGAATTTAACTCCCATCTGAATTAGTGCCTGTATTGCTTGCTCTTCTATTTCAAGCTGTTGTTCTCTTGTTAGTTCTTTGGGCTTCTCTTCCATATACGTTGCTGTTAAAAAGAAAGCCCCCTACGTTGTTTGCAGGAGGCTTTCCTGTTACATTTAAGCATCAGGATTACGCTTTAGTCGGGTCGGTCATTGCCTCATCAACCTGTAACTCCGCTTGATACTGGATAGTCAGAGGAACAAGGCAGATACCCGTCTTTGAGTAAGTAATCTCAAACTTCGGAATGATACGGACATTGGCGCATCCAACGAAAATACCCTCTTCGGGCTGCTGCCAAATCGCCCATTCTTTGTAAGGCAACTTCTTCGGTCGTGTCCATTTCCTTGATCCTTTCTGCCCAGAGATAGTACCACCGAAGTATCTTGAAAGCAATTCCAGATCAGGATCCATCAGAGAAAGGTTTACCGTTGTTTCGGTTTCGCCTACCTGTGTAAGTTTCCTGTTGGAAGTTTCAGACTTATGTACGGTGGTTTCCGGGTCGGAATCCACAAGCTGACAAGTGTCCTGATACACATCGCCAAGATCTAACCAATCCGTGCCTTTGGCTGGCATAGAGCCATCTTCTTTTGCTTCGGCTACATAGATCTTCTTTAAGCCCATTGCTGTATATACTGGCATAGTCGTAAAAATTTATTGGTTCAACTTCTTTTCTCTTACTGTTATCTCTAAAGCGATAGAAACAAAGTGTTCGTTATGTTCCGGCTCTTTGATAGGGGGATTGATCAAACCGATATTCCAGTTGTAACCGCTCCCTTTCTCGTAGTGGTTCTGAAGCACTGCAATCACTTGTTTCCTTATCGCTATCAGTCTTTGGTAGTCTATCCTATACACGGGTGGATTCTTGCGCTTGCTCACTATGTCCGGCACATGAATGTTTACGTTGATTTGCCCGAAACGCACGGATTCCTCACCGTCTATCGCATGGGGTACTATAATCACATCTTCTTTGCTGTAGTCGTTACGCTCGTAGTCAATGCTGCCTGTAATCATGGTTTTTACCTCACTTTCCATCAGCATTTGATACACCCGTACCGCTATTTCTTCCGTTGTAATCATAACACACCTCCGAATAATTCATTTGCCTTTGCCTTAGCTTTAGCCATAAGCGTATTCATGGCGGCTGGAAAATCCTTTTTTGCTTTCAATTCCGCTGGCAGAATCACATTGTACCCCTTAGCCTCAACGTAGGCTGCGTAATTCATTCCGGCTACTATAATGAGAGAGAAAGCATCCGGCAAGCTGTTAGCCATCTGCATAGCCACATTAAGGCTTGCTTTAGCCCCCTCATTGTTAGGCTGGTTTTCCTCACTAAAGTATTCCAGTTTCTTGTTACGCACTATCGCATAGGATATTGAGTTTGTGAGGTTGCCCGTCCTGTCAGTATAGCTGTGCTTCTCCTTAGCGTACTTCACAAGGCTTTCGCCAAGAAACTTCAAAAGGTATAGTGTAGCGTTTTCAAGCCTTACTTGAAACGCTGCCACCGCCTTTGAAATGACACTGCTATGATTGTTGGTCGGAATTATCCCCATATCTCAATGTATCTTCTGTTAAGGTTATCCACGCCTTGAATCTCGAAAACTGACACCTTGCCATCCTCGCTTGTTATCTGTACTGGCGTTGCAATATCCAGCGTACCTTTGAAGCACTTCGGTATAAGTACATCGTAGGTATAAGTGAATACTTGCCCGTCCGTACCGATTTTCTGTTTGGCTGGCACGAAAGTTTCTATCTGGCACTCACAACCGTTGATCCAGTCGCCCGTTTGAGGCTCTGAAACAATAAATCCGGTGTTCGGATCTCTTTGCCCGTCCTGAATCTCCTTGTATTTGAAAGTACCGTTATATCTCATGGCTACCACCTGTTAGATCCGTCCGTGATAGACGATATTTCCACAAAATCCGACACTTCCAGACCGTTTTCACTGCAAATAGCCTTGATACGGTTCTTTAGCTCATCCACATCATATCCTTGTGAGGATTTGCCCATGCTGTCACTCGTAAGGACAACCAGTTTCTTTAATACCTTGATAGCGGCAATGGCAATAGGTTTCCTATCGGCTTCCGCATCGTATTCGGCATCCAGATCGCCCACATTTGCATCAGCAAGAGCCTTTTTCAATGTGATAGGGCTTACGGTGTACGGTTCAAGTTCACCGATCAGAGCATCGTATTTTGTCAGATTTACCATCTTTAGACCTCCTTGTTAAGAATTTCAGAGAGTGAAGCGGCTTGCTCTTCCGTCAGTTCATCCAGCTTCTTGGAAACGCCTTTTACTCCGGCATTCTTGGCGGCTGGATTGCCGATTTCTTCAAGTGCTGCTTTCACCTCATCAAGTCCGTATTCTTTCTGCTGGAATGAGATTGTTTCAGGCTTCTTCTCATCAGCCTTTTCATCATTCCCATCATCAACAGAAGTAATCTCACACATACCACGCTTCACAAGGTCGTTTACCCTGCTTAGGTCGTTTGTGGTAAGAAGATCGCCAGACTTGTAAATAGTCTGGTGATCATTCTTATCTCTGAAAGGCTTTAATACTACCAGTTTCATAGTTTAGCCCTCCATAAGAGCATCAATGCCCTCAAACTCCTGCTTGGTGCAATACATACGCTCGTTTCCGTTGGCATCTGCCGGGATCGTCTTTTCGGAAATGCCTCTTACCTGCATACAGATAATGGCATTAATATCCGTAATGATAGGCAGCAAGCGTCCAGATCCTTGCGTAACTTCACCTGCCACCTGACCAGTGGATTCACCAGTACGCCACTTGGCGATACGGATTCCGTTACCAGCGTTCATGTAGTCCACATCGTCCTCTTCCATGAGTTCGCTGTCCTCAATAGACGGCTGGATTTCACCGATAACTCCGGCTGGCTTGATACAGATAAAGTTGTGATTCCACGGCTCAACAGATCCACGCTTTCCGTCCTTGTCCTGTCCCATCTTACGGGTGACAACCGTAATGTTCGGGATTTCGTTTTCACCCAAAAGGCTTTCAAGTTGGGTTTTGGTGACGGTCTGCGCCTGTTTGTCGTTTCCATGTACCAGCAAGCGTGTGGTTTGATCCATACGCAACCAGTAGTAGAGATCCTGCGACATCAGGATTTCGCCCGGCTCAATTCCCCTCTGGCGGAGATCGGCACAAATGGCAGCAAGCATCAGTACAGGGCTTAACTTGCCTGCCTTAGTGTTTGCCGTAGTCCAGTTGAAAGCCGAAATGAGCTTGTTAGCCTCATCCATGTTGTAGTCGATCTCAAACTCCCTACCACCCGGATTGTTGATAGCTGGTTTGAACTGTGCAACACCCCAGTTGGAGAATGCCATAAGCGCAATGAAGTCCATGACATCTTTGCAGCCCAGATAGGCATCCTGCACATCCGCTTTGAGCGTCTTTTCGATCTCCCTAACCTTTTGAGCCTCCGAAAGACGGGGATTCTCGTACACTTCCATCAGCTTGCGATAGGTACGGGCTGGCATAAAGAACTTGTGACCCACACGGGGTATCTCCTTAGTCCAAATATCGAAGCCGTCAGAGCGTCTTTGAGGGGTAGGTGATTCATCAGCAAGCAGCGTAGCCATGAAGCGCAACCGATACTTGCCCATAATTCCCTCCGCTGTCAGTGACATTTGAGGGGTATTGTAGGTAAACCAGTTATCGGAGTACATCTTCTGGAACAAGGCTACTTCCCTTTCAGAAGCCTTATCGAAAGCCTTGCGCCACGTTGCCAGAAAGTCAATGGGTCTGCCATCCTTGTACAGACCTTTGAATTTTGAATAAATTGATTTCATGCGTTATCCTCCTTTCTTTAGAATGATTGAGTGAGTTTAACGTGCGGATTGGCTTTCAGGAACTTTCCTGTAGTGTCTTTCTGGCTTGCCGGGATAGGCGGAACACGCCTTTCATACATTGCGTATTGCATTGTATCTGCCGAAACATCAATGCCAGTTTCAAACTCGCTTACCTCCACATCGTAGATAGTTACAGCGTTAGCCTCACCGATTTCAGCGGCATTGGAAGATTTATCCACTACCTCCACCAGTACATCATCCTTAGCAAGCCCGGTGATTTCTTTGGAAAGCGTGATAATGTAGTTTTCGTTCTTAGCCTCAATCTTGGAGATAGAAACAGCATCGGCAAAAGTGCCAGAGATAGCACCAGCCTTAGCCACCTTATCGCCAACAGCGAAGCAAGGAGCAAAAAACTCATCCACCAGTAAGCGAACGATCTTCTTATCATCGCCATCTACCTCCACCACCTTAGCGGTTTTCACCACGCTAACGAGCCGGGTTTGCTCATCGTAGATTGCAAGAGTTCCAGCCGGGATAGTGTCACCAACATTGAAACGCTGTTTGGTGACATCCAGATTGAAACCGCCTTGCACAATAGAGGGACTACCCGTAAATATCGGGCGTTCCCCTGTAAATGAGTGCTTTTTCCTTTTCATTGCGATTTTATTTAACAGTGATTGATTCCAGCAAGCTATCAGCAGCTTCATCTATCTGTTTTTCGCTTGCCGCTTTAGAACCCTCTGAATCATCAGGCGCAAGACCTGCCGTAATGAAGTCTTGTTTGAGATTTGCTACAGCCTCTTCTATATCCTCATCATCGGATATGGATTTGGCGAAGCGATCACGGAACTTAGCCGGAATCTTGTGCTTTGCCATAGCAGCGTTAATATCCGCCATGCGCTTTGCCTTGTTTTCGTCAGCCTCATACTTAGCCAACTTCTCTTCCAGAGCCTTAATCCGCTTCTCATTCGGATCATCCTTTTTGTTGGGATCATCACCAGAGCCTTTGCCTCCCTTATCGTCGGGGTCGTCATCTTCTCCGTCCTTTTTCCCTTTCTTGGAATCATCCTTTTTCTTGTTTGCCCATCTGGTAGCTTCTCCCTGACTTTCAGTAGCCACGTCAGCTATCAGGTTTGCAGTCGTTTCAATCGCTGCATCATCGGTCGAATCATCCTCAATGCTGCCACCCAATTTTTCGGTTATCGCTTTAAGGTACTTCTCCGATAGACCAGTGTCCTTACACAAGTCCTTGACCTTTTCAAAGAGTTTCTTATTCATACTTGAATTGCATTTATAGTCCGTTAATATGTGACTTCTACGACTGCAAATATAGAAAATAATTCTGTATATATGTGTTTATTGAACACATAAAGAAGATTTTTTAGCCTTAAAATGCCTGTTTTTCTCAGTACGCAGAAAATATTTCCGTGAATTCACCCTGTAAATGCCATTTCGTCAACTCTGCGTGTCGGCACAGCCGTACTTTTGCGGTGTGCAATGGCATAGGAAACAACAAGAGTATTAACCAAGTGAAATGTTACAGAAATGGCAGAAATCAATTATTCAGTAGCGGCAATGAAGAACCCTATGAAGCAAAGCGAGCCGCCAAAGTATTATGCGAAGATGCAAGCCAGCGGCATAGTGGATATGGACGATCTGGCAGAAGAAATCAGTTATGCAACGACCCTCACGGACGGGGACATCTTGAACGTGCTTCGTGCGCTCATCAAGCAGATGAAACGCCACCTGAAAAGCGGCAAGATTGTGAAGCTGGAAAAGTTCGGCAACTTCCAGTTTCAGATATGCAGCGAGGGCACAGAAACCGAAAAGGAGTTTACCCCTGCGTGCATCACCAAAGTAAACATCCAGTTCCGACCGGGCGCATTGTTGAGAGAGGTGCAAAACCTTGACACCCTTACTTTCAAGAAAGTACCCAAGAAGAGCGAAAGCAGCGGCAACACTTCCGAAGATGAAGATGATTCATCCGACTATGAAGAGAACCCGTTGGGATAATCACTACATAGCCATTGCATAGTGAAGAGTGAACTACTATATAGTAATTGAACGACTACCCTATAGTAACGCAACATTTACTATAGGGTAATTTTTTATCTTAGAACGAGCGTATGAAAGCTATCAGAATGGGCGAACTTGCCTGCCAATACTTTCCGAACTCCACCAAGCGGAGTGCCGTAACGCAACTCAGGCGATGGATTATCCTTTGCACCCCGTTAAGGGAGCGGTTGGATGAGCTTTGTTTCCGGAAAGGGCAACGCATACTGACACCACTACAGCACGAGGCGATATTGAAGTTTTTGGGAGAGCCGGGCGAATAGGTGTGTTCCTTGGACATATAATTAACCAACAAACCAAAATTTGCGAGCCAAATACTTTTTTTATTGAGGCAATATACCTATATTTGCAACGTAAAAAGTGCCGGAATGCACAAGCTGTACTCCTTGCACTATAATAAGGAACTTTAGGGATGCCCTTTGCGGTGTCCCTTTTTCATTAAAAGACAAATGAATGAAAACCGCAACAACAATAGAAGAACAAATTCAGTTGCTCCATAGCAGGGGCATGGAGTTTCCCAATGAGGAAAAGGCTAAGGAAATCTTGCTGGATATTGGTTATTACCGATTGGGCTTTTACTGGTTTCCATACGAGCGTACCTATCCGGCAAAGAACAACCGCAACCATAAGTTTAAGGATAACACCTCTTTTGAAAATGTGGTTACGCTCTATTATTTCGACCACGACCTAAGAAGCATCATCGCCCCTTACCTGTATCGGATAGAGGTTAACTTCCGCACATTCCTCACTTACACGGTTTCCAACAGATACAAGAACAATCCCACATGGTTTGCCGATCCACGGATTGTAAGCAGTGACTTTGTAGCCTATCTGCCTAATTGCTATAAGACGATATGCAAGAATGAGGCTATCAAGCACCACCACAGCAAGTACATCAACGACATATACGCCCCGGCATGGAAAACACTGGAATATATGACATTCGGGGATATTCTCTACCTGTATTCCAGCCTGAAAGACCAGACGCTGAAAGAAGCCATAGCCCTACATTATAATATAAGGAACGTAGATGTGTTTGAAAACTACATGGGTACGTTGCGAGTGATACGCAACCTGTGTGCGCATGGTCATAACATCTACGATTTGAAGCTGCAAAAACGAATCCGAAAAGGTCCGATAGCGGAACTGAAAGGAAGCAGGTTGCATGATTTGGCTGGCGGGTTGCTGGTACTGACTTACATCCTTAACTCCATTTCAATGAATAGGGTACAGGATTTGCGCTACAAGCTGAATCTTTTGGTGTCGCAACCGCAAATCAGCAACATAGAAGATGTGATAAAGGATTTGAAAGACTTTATTAAAGAAAGCAAGTAAATGTGTTATTTGTAATATACACAATTCATGGGCATACGATTTAGAAAACGGGTAAAGGTGCTTCCGGGTGTGACATTGAATTTCAGCAAAAGCGGAATCAGTACGACCATAGGCACAAGGGGAGCAAGCGTAAATATAGGTAAAAACGGTGTGTATGGCAATGCCGGAATACCCGGAACTGGCATTTACATGAGGGAGAAAATAGCCGGAAGCAAAAAGTCAAAAGCTAAGAAATCCACACGTAATACCTATACTAATATAGATACCCCAATCAGTACGCAAACAGGCATTCCAGAAAGCAACGCACCAGCCACTGACAACTTTTCGTTTGGCTGTATGACTGTTGTAGTAAGTATCATATTCGGAATCTTTTTCGCTTGGGGTTTAGGTAACATCAAATTGACTTTCGTTATTGCACCAGTTGTAATGCTTTTGGTATTTATTACCCGGTTTGCCAAAGAGCAAAACAAAGAAGAAGATAAACCACAATCCGCCACTACGGAAAGGGTGCTGTTGGATGAATTGCTACAATACAAGTCCGTGACGGATGAAGAAACCTTTAAGCAACTGTTGGAGTACAAGAAAATGGGAGCAGTCCACGTGAATATCCCTATCGGCACGTTGGATAAGCTAAAGCAGATGAAAGCGGATGAAAAAGCGAAGCATGAAAAGGAACTTTCGGAACTTCAACAATCCGATGGAACTACTACACCCGGCTCTATGGAAGAATATAAGAAAAATGCCTTGCTTGCCGAATTTGAGAAAGACTACGAGAAAGCCAGCGAGAACTGGATGCAATATCTGAATGAAACGATGAAAAGCAAACGTGAACTGGAGGATGAAGTATTGGAACGTACTTTGTCTTGTTTCCGCAAAACGACCAATCTACAGCGTGAATTTTTCATGTATGAAGATTTGATAGCGCATTATCCAGATCACCCGAAACGCAGCGAATGGGAGAATGAACGGAACGAACTGGAAAGGATTATCCGGGCGCAAGAGAAAGAATATCTGCGTTCAATAAACACATAATCACCTTACAGCCAAAGATTTTTCAAAATTTCTTTGGCTGTTTCGTTTATACTGTCTACATTTGCTCTTGTGCTACATATCTGAAAGGCGGGTCGTTCAGCCTGCCATTGTCGGTAAGGCTATTTTTATGCCTTGAAGTGTCGTAAGACTATCTACCGATATACGGCTTTCATACCCCCGTGTGGAGCGTTAATGCGCCCACTGCCTTTCAGGTGTAGCACAACGGGAAAGATGGAAGCCGTTTTTCATTTTCCCACTAACAGACTTTATAAGTTATGTGCAAACCTGAAAGAAGTCTGGAAGTGAACAATAGTAGCAACCAGACAGGGACAGTCCACCAAACGGACTACAAGGCAAACCGTGAACGCTTGAAAGAAGTGTTGCGCAAGGCTGTGGAACTCCAATGCAAACTGAATGAGCTTGCGGAGTACCTTTCTATGGACGGAGAATTTGACCGTGAATTTACGGAAGCCGAAGACAGGCTGCAAATGCTCATCCACAACGACCTCTCACCCATGTTGGGCTACCTCTTCATCAACGAAGAATTTCAAAAACTGGAGGAAGCCGTATGAATGATTCAAAGACATTTATCTACGAGGGTAGCCCCGTCACATTCCAGATAGGAGAGGCTACTATGGTGAACGCTACGGAAATGGCTAAGCCGTTCGGAAAGCAACCCGTGTTCTGGCTCAATAACCAATACACTAAAGGATTTTTAGCTGAAATGGCAAAACTTAGAAATTTAAGTTATGCTGATTTAGTGGTAGTTAAGAAAGGATCATCCAATTTAGGCGGTGGTACATGGATGCACGAAGATGTAGCGTTGGAGTTCGCCCGTTGGCTTAGCCCCCAATTCGCCATTTGGTGCAACGACCGGATTAAGGAGTTGATGAAGTACGGAGTAACCGCCACGCCACAGACCATAGACAGCGTACTGGCAGACCCGGACAATGCCATACGGCTTCTTACGGCACTGAAAGAGGAACGCAAGGCACTGAAAGCCGCCAACAAACAGATTGCCGTGCTGGAAGATCAGAAGAAAGCCTACCATTCAGAAAACCGCCGTTTGCTGAAACTCAAAGACAGGCAGGACAAAATCATTCTTGAGCAAGCCCCGCTGGTGGAGTATGCGCAAAACGTGCTTGACAGCTACGACACGTTCACATCCACCCAGATCGCAAAGGAACTCGGCATGAGCGCACAAGCCTTGCACAAGCTGCTCAACGATGCCGGGGTGATGTTCAAGCATGGCAGCCAGTGGTTTCTGTATGCCAAGTACCAAGCAAAAGGATTTGTAAAGACACGTGAACACACCTACCAGCGCAAGGACGGGCGCACGGGGTTGTTCCTTACGACCGTATGGACGGAAGCCGGGCGGATGTTCGTGCGTAGGGTGGTGCAACTGAAACGCTCCATGACCAATCCACCAACGGAATAATCTTCCTAATGGCAGAACATGAAAAAAGGCAGGGGAAGCGATTCCCTTGCCTTTGTTTAACTGCTGGTGGTGCGAATAATGCACGGGCGCAACGGTAAATGCCCGTGTCGGTCACAAAGATAGTGAATATTTCCACAAGAATTTGCTTAGGCGGAAATAAATGCCTATTTTTGCAATACCATAAAGCCTTGATGCCGATAGGCTTCAAATAATTATCGGACAGAACTGTCTCCCACGTTTGGCGCAAGCCTTACCCCAGTATTCGGGAGCTTCCGAAAGGAAGTGGTGGCAGTCGGATCTCCTCTTCACCCCGGCATTTGTCGGGGTGTCGTATTTTATAGCTCGAACACTTCATTTTCCCTACCCGTAAAGAAATACAAAACCTTGTACCCCATCTTTTTCAGCTTATAGAGTTTCGTGTGAATGGCTTCCGTCTCATTGTCGAACTGGAATATCACGATGTCAGCACCTTGTTCCCTAACCGCTTCTTTGGCATGGCGTTCTATGTTGTTCGCACTGGATAGCCTTTTCAAATCCGCCTTTGTCCCGTCAATGGTTATATCGGGGGAACTGATGCCCGGCACTTCTTCCAACATTTCAATCTGATACCCCTTTTGAGCCAGCACACGGCACATGGCAACCTCTTTGTCATACTTCGCCTTTTCGTTCTTGTTCCTTTTGGAGTTCTCGTAACGGGTGGAGTGGGCAACAAGGAAACCGCCCGTATCATAATACCACATCCGCCGCCACTGGCTCCCATACGAATTGTATTTTACTATGGGTACTTCCTTGTTGTCCCTCAAAAAGTAGGGCAATGTGCCTTTGGCTTTTGCAGCCCTTATGCGCTCATCGTTGTTTTTCACCCACTCTGTAAACTGGCGTGGCACTTCCTTAACCTCATTCTCGCTGTTTTCAAGTGTAGCGTTCTCATCATCCAGAAGCCGCTCCAACATCTTTTCTATTTCCTCATCCTTTGCCAGCACTGGCACTTGGTAACACCTACAGTTAGGATGCCAGCCAGTCCACTTGAATGTTTTCGGATAGATCCCTTTCAGATCATCGCAAATGTCATGTATGGGGTGATTGTTGCTCAACTTGATTTCAATTCCTACAACAAAATCCAGTTGCGCCCAACGGGTGTAGTCGGCAGTCCTGTAGGCAATGTTTGTTTCAGTCCGGGCAAGTCTTTGTGCGTTACGATATGAGGAACGGTAAACACCCTTTCCGGGGTGGTATTTCTTCGGGTTATCATCTATCCACTTGTAGGATTCAGTTGCCGTGTCGTACACTCTGCGTTTCCACTTCCTGCCATATATGGGGTTTCCGTTCTCATCTTCTCCAATCTTCACACGGAAACGCCTGTACCACCTATCCGGGTCGTTCAGGTACTCTTTAATCTTGGTTGCAAGCCTGTTGGCTGGTATGCCCTCACCGATAGCCAGATCCAAAATCTTTTCAAGCTCTTCTTTGTACATCCCTGTGTACTTCCAAACCTTTTGCGATAGGTTTAAGCCGTCCTTTGTCTTTCTGGCAAAGAAAGCATCCATAGCCTCCATGTTTCGGAGAAAGAACCGGGCAAAGTGCTTATCCTCTATAGAGTGTTCGCCAAACACACTTTTAACCAAACCATCATTGTTTTCATTGGATAAAAGCCACTCCTTTTCTACGCTGTTTCGGATCGTCTGGTAAGTCTGGCTGTACATATTGCGAAGTATGGGCGTAACATCTTCACTGTAGCCATACTCCGAAAAGGAAAACGGCTTACCATCTTCAAGCTCCGTGCCTTTCACAAGCTCAATGATTTTACCCAGTGAATCAAGATAGATCTTACGCACTTCGGAAGCATACCCCTCTGTGCGCTTGAACAACTCCTGCTGTAGCTTCTTTTCGTTTATGTACCTCGCCATACTGTTTTACCCTTTCTTTTGGAAATGTTCGCACCAGTCGCTATCCAGAAACTTTGAATACTTATGGAATGGGCATTTGCACAAAAACGGCTCACCTTTCCAGTTCAATTCATGGTAGCCGTATGAGTGCTTGCATTCTCTACAATGGTACTTCAATTCGGATCGTTTCAGTTTCTTTGCCATCACTCATCATCATTTAGAAAACTATCTAACAAATCCTTTTTTGTCCCGAAACAGGCACATTCGTTGTGGTTGTAAACGGGATCTTTATCACCAGCACAACGGTATTCTTTGCGCTGTATCTCTACATACCAAACTTTGGTATATAATTCACCTGAAAGAATACCACCAGTACCGGGAATAGTTCCCCCTGTTACTTTTATCTCTATTCCGTCAATACGGATCTTCTCCGGCTTGTTATCACGCATGATCCAAACCTCATCGCCAACATGATATTTTGTATGTATTTCCATTATTCGCCATCCCCAAATACATCAGTTCTGTTTAGTGCCATTTGTCGCTCCAGTGCTTCGGCTTGCTCCTTGCTTATTTGCTCGTATTCCTTTTGTGCATTCTTCACAAGGTAGGAAAGTTCCAGAGTGGACTGCAAAGAGAGTGCGCCAGCCCCGTACTGTTTCAGGACATCGGCAAGCATTTCGCTCACATCATCACCGAAAGGCTCTTGAAACTCGTGTGTCAGCTTCAATGCCTCATACTTGGATTTGTTTTTATAGTCAAGCACATTTCCCATGATCGAAAGCATGATACTTCCGTGCCTGTTCATGTAATCATCGTGGGTTTCCTTGCGTTTCTCTGCCTTGATAACAGCCAGAAGCATAACCTTTCGGATAGCCTTTGCGGAAAGGTTTCCCAGATTCTTCATGTTGTCAAAGTCAATGTTTGGCGTGAACGACTTGGAAAGAATGTGCTTATCCAGACGCTCATACTCGTTAGCCTTGCTCTGTGAGGCTTGATCCCATGTAAGATACTCTATTTTCCCACCGTCTTTGAGGATAAACAACTTAGCCTCATCCTCTGACTTTGGCAAAGAATTGAGGATTTCAGCCGTTGCCACCATAGCCGGGTTTGCAAAACGATCGTTCACATCTGCATCCGTGCTTTCCAATGATTCCGACCGCTCGATCATTGCTTGTACTCCTGCGTGTTCCACCTCTTGCTCAAACAGAAGCACTGGTATTTTACCAACAGGGTTTTGAAGCACCGCAACCTCCCATCCGATATTTCCACGCTTTGCCCGGTATATGGTATCGGCTGTGTAAATATCCACATGGTAAACAGTCCTATTCCCTGCCTCTGTAAGATAATACCCCCATGCAAATGCTGTGAGCCGCTTATATTGATCCTTGACGGTGTAAATATCATCGCCATTTTTCTTGCATAACACATTCAGCAAAAGCCGTGGGTTATCTTCTTTATCCCTATACACATGGTATAGTATAGCCGCTGTTCCCTCCGATCCTGCCGCTCTTTTGGCTTCTCTTACACGGGCATTGAAGTGTACTTCATCATTCAAATTTTTGTAATTCTCAAATGCTTCATCCGTACCCTCTGAAAGTTGTCCCCATTTTACAGGTCTGCCATACAGGAACACCAATGCGATCTCATTGATAAACGGCTGGTAAGGGATAGGTATTTTCCACCTCTTGCTCCAGCGCAAAAAGTTCCCGTTCTTATCATACACCGCACGATCCTTTCTTTCCATAATCTTATGGCTGCTTACCTCATAATCACGTAGATTCTTGGTTGCGGCAATGGAATGATCATACATCATTGTTAAGGCTCTTGATACATCCTTTGCATCCAGAAGTTCCGCAAAGCTCTGTTGGTAGCCAACAGCCGCTTTCACTTGGTTTGTAAGTACATTGAATAATCCCATACTATTTTGAATTTACCCGGTTAAACCTAATCTTCGTTCTATATCGTCTGGTATCTCATACTCGTTGTAATCAAACCACGATCGCATGAGCATCATATCCCGCCAGTCCGGGGAACATCCCAAATCCTCTTTGATAGCCTCCTTTGGTTTCAGCTTCAAACTTCCGTCATCGTCAGGCTTCCATGTTTGCAGTTGTTCAAGTTCCCTCGCTATCTGCTCTTTGTCCGCTTGACTTACCAGATCCTCATTTATTCCCACATCAGAAGCGTTGATATGTTCCGCCAGTTTATAGCCGCATTGTGCTTGCAAGTTCTGGTAGTTCTCATCTTTCAAAGCACGGCTGTTGTTCACAAATCCCTGTATGTTGCAACTATCCACAACACCACCGCCCACACCGTCCTCATCCACAATACACCGATAGTTTGGTATTCGGTATTTCTTCTGGCATCGGATAATGTACGCCTGTATGTCTGTAGTCTTGCTTACCGGGAAACTCTTTAGGTCTATGATATTCCACCCATCCCATACGGCTATCCTCGCATAGTCAGCACCGAAACGGGCAATATCGCCAGTGAGATAATGAGTGCCTGTTTTCTTGGCTATCCTATTCCCAAATATCGCCATAATAGCATCATAGGAACAAAGGGAATTGGGGTTATCGTCATACTCCCAGTTACCCTTAAACAGACGCTCGAACTTCACTTTGTCAGAGGTCGTTTTCAATCCCTCTATGTAGTCAGGATCTATAAACGGATTCTCTTGCACAAGGCACGAAATGTAATACTTGTATTCTGGAAGTTTCCCTGTAGTGAAAGGCTTGTAGAACAAATCATACATCCAATTCTTCTTGGGGTTGCAAGTGATAAACAGTTTTCGCCTTAGTCCGTATTCCTCATTCTTGAAACGCCCAACACGGGTTTTAAGAGTATCATAAGCACCGAAATTTACTTCTCCGCCCTCTTCAATCCAACCGCCCGTGAACTCAATAGATCCGTAACGCTCATACAAAGGATCACCCGGCTTGTATTGCAGATCCAGAAAGTCAATTCGTGATCCATTGTAAAACTCAATGTAGTTAAGGTTGGCATTGTATTTATACAGCGATTCATGCACACCGAAACGGGCGCACACTTGGTAGAATGTTATCAGTGTGGATTGGGTTATGCGCTTCAACTCCGCTCGCCCTATAAACCATTTTGTGCCGGGATAGCAAAGACACATGAAGATAAGCCATGCCGCACCAGTCCACGACTTAGCACCACCAGCCGCACCACCGTATAATATCTCAACGTGTTCAGTATCGGTAAGAATACGCAAAGCATCCGCCTGTTTGTCGTGCCTCTTCCCATCACGGCAAACAATGAAGTCGAAACAGCCACGCTTGAATAGCTCAACCTTGACTGCAAGACCAATCGGCACTGTTATCGCTTTACTACTTCTTGCCATCTTTCTTCATTGCGATCTTTTCAGTCAGAGCATTGTATTGCAATAGCTCTTCCGTACTCAATGCGGATAGATCCACACTGTTTGTTGTCGTAACCTGTGCGTTCACATCACCCTCAATAGGCTGTGTTGCTTTGCCAAAGATCCTGTCAAAGATCATTTCAATAGTGAATGTCCTACCATAGCGAATGTCTGAATTGATAGCCGAAACAATGTTAAGCACCCAAATAGGGGTGTCTTTGTTCGGCTGTCCGTTCTCATCCTTGATAAGCCTTTCAAGTTCATTAGGGCTACGCTCCATTAGAAAGCGGATCACATTGAAGTAATCCTCTTTCTCCAGTTCATGCCCTACGCTTTGCCCAATCAACTTCTTTAGCTGCTTATATAGCTTGGGCTTCCTGCCTCTGTTGTGAGGCTGGTTGTCTTTGGTGAAGCGTGTAGCCTTTCCATATTCTCCTATGTCCTTATTCCCTACCATTAACCGATTATTAACCGTTTGAGCCGCTCAACAATTCCGCCCTCTTCTTCTCTGCCTCTTCGTATGTCTTTGCCACAATCAAACAATCCTCTTCCCTGTACTCTTTGCCCTCTTCATCCAGATATATAGCCTCAATGGTGGTATCTACATTCCCATATTCAGGTTCATATCCGTTAAAACTGGTAGTTACCTTGTAGCCTTTGGTAAGTACCGGGAAAGCCGCCTTTTCTGCGTCTGTCACGATATAATTTTCAACTCCTACTTTCAGGCTGTCACTAACAAGGAATAGAGGCAACTGCCTAACTACCTCCTTGATCTTGTCATACAATGAGATCTCCACACTTTCGGCTTCTGCACCTTGCGTGGAAACCTCAACATCGGAAAAACTATTCTGTTTACTGAAACTCATTTTAATCATTGCTATCTGTGTTTATTGAACACACCATAAAACCAAAAGAAAATCGGATATAATTTACCCGATTCCCTTTTCATTCGGTTATGTTAGGCTTTTTCTTGCGCTTGGTACTTCTTCCAATACCAATCTATCAAGTCATTGCCTTGCGCTTCCAGTTCCTCGTAAGCATCCTCTTCATCCAGAAGATCGTTTGCTTTGTCAATTACTCCCATGAGCAACTGCTGCTGCTCTTCGGTGGCACTATGCACCTCAATTTCTCCGTTGAGTTGCTGTTGGATCACCTCAATTTCCTTTTCTGTTAGTACAATCTTTTTCATTTTCAATATCTTTAGTCGTTACAAAATTACTCATAATTTGTATTTCTTGGCTATGTTCTTAACCGCTGTTGTGTATTTGTCGGACTTTCCATGTATAGCTTTCGTCACCGTTTCAGCCCAAAACTCACTAACATTTGTTGCGGCATACTTACCATAGCCGGACTTCTTTTTATCCTTACGCCATTGGGTGTATAGCTTGTTGATCTCCTTTCCTGCCGCCTTTTGCTTTGCACCCGTCATGTGTTGATTCCATGTTGCGTGTGCCAGTTCATGTGTCACTGTGTGCGCAATAGGCTTGTTTGTCTTTGTACTCCAGCCGCTTGCATATCCTTTTCTATGCGAAGCCTCAATAGCACTTTTTGACTGGTTGAAATGAGCCTTGTTAAGATACACCCCATCAGACTTCCCATTTACTGTTACGTGAACTCCGTATGTCCCTGCTGGCAAGTCTGCCAGTTTCACACTTCTTTGCCTCACGCCCATCACAGCATGGTATCTGGAAATAGCTTCTTTTGTCGCCTTGTACGCTGCTGGATCTTTCATGTTCACCAACGGCTCTGGCTTTGATATTTTACCCTTGAAAGTGGCATCGCCCGGCTGTAAGCCTCCACGTGTTCCGCTTGAATTTCTACCCATATTCGTTACTTCTTTTTTGCGTTTATAAAATCGGTTACATATAGTAGCCCATGTTTCCGGCAAAACGCTTTCACTTCCTCACCACCTCCATAAACAAGTAGGTTAGGCTTCTCAAGCCCGGAAATCTCCTGCGCTACTTGGAGATCCGATTTAAGGCTTTCCATCCACCCGTCCAGCCCTCGTGTGGCAAAAGCATTATATCCTTTCGGAATCCCCATTTTGTTGTACTCTATGAATTTGTGAGATACATTCAAATCAGCATACACCCTTATACCGCATTCTTGGAAGTAACGGGATAACCAACGCTTTTTGTAGATAAGCTGTAATCCCCATGCTATAGGTGTCTGGTCATGGCAGCTACAATTCGGCTCTACCACCGCTTTGCAGCCACTTGTGAGCAAGTTTATCGGATCTTTGAAAAGAGCCTCAAACCTGTAATCATCCACATAGAAATGATAGGTTACTACATCTTTCCTCAATCTACTGTTAGCACCCCACGGAGATAACGGTAACTCCAGTTTCCCGGCTTGCATTTCCAGAAGCAAGTTAGGGATCTCAAAAATGTTGTCGCTCTCATACAGCACATCTTTGAACATTGATCGGTAAAAAGCCTCTTTGTCGTTCCCCTCATCGTTATCATCCTCTTGCTCATCATTCCGGGCATCATCTTCCGGCTCATCCTCTTCAACCGATTTCTTCTTTGACTTCTTCGGCTCTGTATCTTCCGGGATAGTAAGCCCCATAAAGTCAAAATCAGTGTCTTTCCAGACATCATCCACTTTCAGAGCATTAAAATCCCATTCCCCGTTATTGATATTGTCCCGGATAATGATATTCTTCTCTTCATCTTCCGTTAGATCTGAATAAACGACTGTTGGAACTTCTTTCAGTTTCAATTTCTTTGCCGCTTTCAGCCGTTGGTTTCCTGCTATCACAACCAGTTTGCCAGTCCTGTCAGACAGCGTAATTGGTCGGTGCTTCCAGAACCCATAGATCTTGATACTATCCACCAGCCGATCCATATCGACTTTCTTGATAGTTCTTGGATTGGTTTCCAGAAGCACCAATTCCGACAAAGGGCGATATGTTATCTCGCTACACTTCATCGTCAGCCTCCTTTTCTTCGTTTTCTTCCGCTTCCCCGGCATCGCTTACTGGAAGATTATCCAGATACTGATCCAGCCCGATAGACTTGCGGAAACGCTCTACAATGCGGCAAGGTATGATATAAATACGCTTCTTCATATAGAGAAAACGGCTATTGTCCGACACATCCACACCAACAGCATAGAACTTCCCACGGTAAGACAAAGGCAAAGGCAGCTTGTCATAAATAAACAAACGGCTTTCCTCAACCTTTGAAATGGTTGCACTCCTGTTATACTCGTTATTGAGGTAAATGTGCATCACATCACCTTTCCTCATGTTGTCCGCTGGCATCCACTTGTTTACAAAGTAGCCGCCCCATCTGACAAACAGAATCACAACCAGCACGGCAAGGCAAATCAAAACAATTCCAAACATAGCTATCAATTTACTTGGTTAATGATACAAAGATATGAATTTATGTGTTTAGTGAACACACTTTTATGGATAAAAATAGCCTAACACCCAAAAACAAGCATAGCCGCATCCCTGCCATGCTCATTTGTCTGCTTTCCCCACCCGGTATATCGCTTGAAAGTTTCCTGTTTGAGCTTGGTTACATTCCTTTTCGGGGCAACCATTTCAAACTCAACTCCCAGATCTTTCAGGTAATCTTCCCAGATAGAGGCATCACGCTTCACCGATCCAACACCTTGCAGTCGCTTCCTTTCCTCTTCCCTTGACATCCTTTCAGTGCCGAACCAGTTTCTTTGCCTCGGATCTTCCACCCTCACAAACACCTTATCGCCTACGGCAACACATTCATCACGCAAGGATCGGACATTTTCCATTGCCTTATGAATGGGCAAAGAAGTCACCATAAGTAGGGATCGCTGCTTGCTGTCCCAAACAGCGAATCCCGTATGTACGCCTGTATCTATCCCAATACAAATCATTCCGCTACTTCGTTTTCTTGATTGTTGGGAATCTCATACAATATCACGCCTTTCATTTCACTTGCATCCTTTCTTGGTGCATACAGTTGCGCCATCAAAAGGTTGTCCGGCAAAAACTTGTAGCGTATTTCCTTGATAAGCGGCAAGCCTATAGGAACTTCGCTCATCATGTGCAAAGTCCAGAGGTCGTTTTCCTTTCTCACGCTTACTATAGCGGACTTGTAGAGGAATGTACCCGTCTTGTATTCTCCGTACTCATCGGAACACTCCGCTTCTTTTTGTGCCGTTTCTTCCAGCATCTTAATGAATCCGGCATTAAGCCTTTTCTTCCGTTTCGCCCAGTATTCCGGGTAGATAACTCTTGCTTTCTTGGTTTCGTCAGTTTTCATATCATTCTTGGGTTTTAATTGATACTCTTATTTGTGCTTTCGTTTCCACATCAACCAGATATTGAGCATACATATCCTTGTGTTCCTCTTGGAATCTGGTTTTGTCGAAATTTTTGCGCTTGGACGGTGCAATGTAGGATATTCGTATTCTCTCATTCTCCGCTTTCTTCAGGTCGTGTGTTTGCATAAGCTCCAACATACGATCCTGTAACTGCTTCTTACGCTCTTCCAGCCGGGTTATTTCAGCATCAACGGAAATATACTCATCCTGTAGTGCCAGAAGATCATCCGGCATCGGCTCAAATGTCTTTTCTTTCTTCTTTGCCATAATCAGACTTTGTAAGGTGAAACAATATCATAAATAGCCTTGCATATCTCAATATCATAGAGCGCATCATGCAAGCGGTTAGGATCTACATTAATGCCCAGAAACTTAGCAACCGTCCCCTGTTTGAAATTCTCCATTTCAGCACGATTTGCAGCAAGGTACGGAGTGGCAAGAACCATCACATCAATAGAATTGCTCCAGAACCACGAACCAAAATACTTATCTCCGTTCTGTAAGAACCATGCCCGGAGAAACTGGTTATCAAATGAAGCGTTGTTGTACCCGGCAAGAAAGAACTTATCCTGCTTGTTGTACTTATCCACATACTTTGCCAGCATATCCACAAATTGCTTATACACTTCGCCCATAGGTGGGTAAGCCATTATTTGCTCCTTTGTCACTCCTGCCACATCCAGAGCCTCCTGTACTATGTCAGCTTTTGGATTGGGCTGTACATGGTAATTGAAACTTTCACGGATTTCACCGTCAATCACTACCATACCGCTTATCTGGTGAATGCCGTGCCGATTCACCAAAGTACCTGTAGTTTCTAAGTCAAAAAATAATGTTTTCATATAGAGTTTATTAAAATGGTAATCCATCATCAAACGGTCGGCAATCCCGAACCGTAAATTTGCTCATTTCAAAAGACTTCATCGAACAAAGCACATAAGCCTTTTTTCCTGTGCTTTCAGCAAGTCTTTTCGCTTCACGCTCCGCATCTTCGAGCGTTGGATGCTTGAAAGCCGGAGTATTGCCGCCCTCAACAAACACCATGAAAAAAGCGTTTTCTTTCTTCTCCATATCCTTAGATCTTTTTATATTGTTTCATTGCTTGATATAGGCTTTGCTCCTTATCCAGAAGTGTAATCAGCCGATCCACATCAACCATCCTTTCCCCATCCAGATAAGCCCAGACACTACGCAACGCATCGGCAACAGCCTTTGCCTCCTTTGATTCTTTCAAGTGTGCCGTTACTTCTCTGTTTGTTGCAGTATCTCTGCCTTGCTCCTTTGCCGCCTTAACAGCATTTTGAGCCGCTTTCACTTGATCCGATTCTGTTTCATAGCTTGAAGCGATTTCCCGTGCCGCTGTAATGGATAACTCATTTCTCATTATCCGTTCTTGCAACTCCCTTGGCAAGTCCAGAAGAGAAAGGCACTTGCTTATATAAGCCGGGGATTTCTTGAATTTGTCCGCTATCTCAACCTGTGTATATCCGAACTCATCTTTGAAACGCTGGAACATCAAAGCACACTCATATTCAGTGAAACGCTTCCCCTCATTTCTCATCATCTGCTCTATGTACAGATCTTCACGGCTCATGGTTGGCGGTCGCTTCAATGCTTTCACGAAAGGAATATCCGCACCCTCTGAAATAGCCATCATGGTTGCACGGTATCTGCGTTCACCATCTACCAGCCTGTATTTCTCATCACCGTTTTCATCCTTGAAAGCAATCACGGTAAGGGGATTAAGCACACCTTTCGCCTTGATTTGTTCTTTCAATTCATCCAGATCAAAATCTCTACGGACATTAAAGCCATCTTCCACTACTACGTTTCGTGGATCAATCAGGAACACATCCGTTTTCTTTGTTGCATTATTTTTCATTCTACTTACTGTTTTGTTGGTAATACTTACATGGTTTCTTTCTTGCCGTTATCCGTTTTGCCAGCTTACAGCAATACATCTGCCCAACACTCGGATTACTCCAGAAGTGCTTACATTCACTACAATGCCTGTTGTCACTCATCGCAATCAAAGTATTCTTGGTTATCATCCAGAAATTCTTCCAGCGCATCATCACAATACATCCCATCACAAACGCCATCTGGCAAATGATCTATATCACCTCTTCGCCACGGGCAATAAGCACATAACTCTTCGCCCAGACTTTCTTTTAGTTCTTCGTTACGATCCATATCATCAATAGCCGAATATCATTCTAAATACATAGCTAACAGAGCCAGAGTAAACCTCATTACCCTTTGAAGCACGGATATGTTTGCCCAATCTGACAACCTTAAACCCACGCTCCTTAATTCGCTCAATCTTACGTTCCTTATCCATATCAAACCACCTTGAAAACATGAAACACAAGCGCACCACCGCACATTTGAATAGTACCTATGTATTCCAATCTGGCAGCGTCTTGAATTGTATGCCCTGTTCCGAATATGCGTATTGTAACTGCCATATCGTTTGGCATGGTTGGATTTACCATTGCCCAAAGGAACGCTTTACCACTTTGCGTTTGTACTGTCAGTATCTTTGCCCCCGTAGGCAACAAAACAACCTGTTCGTCTTGTATCTCAATCGGATATTTATAAATCTTCTTCATATCGTTTAGTATCTAAATCCTGTAAAATGAATAACCACACCCTCAAACACATTATCCTTAGCAAAGAACCATGAAATGAAGTCCTCAACGCTCAAACCGTCATTCTTGGCTACCACTTCAATAGGTACTTTCTTATCATCAATCCAGATTTGAGGAACGGCATCGCTGCTGCCATAAGTCATTGTTATGTGTTGCAGTCCTATTTCCTCAAACCTTGCAAACTCCCTTTGTTCGGAGTTGTACGGTCTGCCAGTCCATTCCCTAACAGATAGGTATTTTCTGCCAGAGGCAATACCCTTGTAACGCTCATCCCATACACTTTTGGCATTGTGCCTTATCGTGTGGATCTTCGTTCCGTTTTTCAACTTGCTTTCAAATCCTGTAGAAACTCCGGCTTTCGGGTGTGTTGCCGGAAATTTCTTACAGAGAGTTACTATCACTTTCTTCTTTTCCATGTCTAAATATGTTTATTGAACACACTTATTGAAACAAATTAGGCATATTGGGTGCTAAGTTGGATAGCATATTATCCACCTTACGCTCCAGTTCCTTTGACTTCGCAAGGATCGCTTTATCTCTTGTTTTGAAATACTCCTTTTGGGCATTTCTCATTTCCTGTACAGTTTTTACAAATTCGTCCATCATTTCAGTTTTATGTATTTACCCGGTATATTTGACTTCTCCAGAGCTTCGGCATTGCTTTCTCCAAATGCTATAAGAACGCTTCCACATCCCGGACTATCGCCCTGTGTTCCATCTGGTCTATAAAACTTGATCCTACCCCTCACAAACAGAATCGCACTTGCATTGGGGAAAATTAGATCTTGGAACATCTTGCTATCACACCTGTTGAAAAGCAATGCTATGCCGTTATTGTTAGCCACCATCTTCTCCACAAAACGCTCAATAAGAGGTCGTGAATAAGGAGGATTTAGCCATACTCTTACCCCCCCCCCCCACGAGGTTTTTAATCCGTCCTCTTGTGGCGTTATATGCCTTTTGGCGGTATTCCACAATCGGTTTGCCGGGGAACACGGATCGAGGTCAAATTCACCGAGTGAATCAATAATCCATTTCGGGGTGTACCATTCATCCGTTGTATTGGCGCATCTTTCAAAACTTGTATTCATACTCAATACTTTTTCCCGTGTTTTACTTCTCTACTTTCGTTGTACAACATCTTTTGTTCTATGTGCCATTCAAGATCAAACTTCATAATCTCCGACAATCGCCTTATCTGATGTAGCGCATAGCTTACTTGCTGTTCTTGCGAATACTTGTAGTTCACCAGATCCTTAACTATGGCAAAGATGTTTTCCGTAAAAGTCTTGCGTGGAGTAACAACGTGCTGTATGCAGAATGTATTCAAATTCAGATTGTGCGCTCCGGCAAGATCCAGAAGCCGTATGGCGGCATCTGCCAACTCATCCTCTACGGTATCTTTCAAATGCGATTCAAACAATCCTTTGAAATCTTCACCAGACGCTAAATCATCTTTAAAAAGTTTCTTCATATCCTTGCCTGCGTAATCACCTTTTCGATCCGCTTCTACGGCTTCCATAAGCTCACTTATAACCAGACAAAGGAAATGTTGGTCACTTGGGCTGTTTTCCCAAAATCCGTGTCTTACGGAATTGGCATGGGCTTTCTCCCTTAGTTTGTTCCACTCAATCATATTCATCTTCTGTAGCTATTCTGTTTGTAATGCAGTCTTTCAAACATTTCTTCCATCCTGTCAGCAATACGCAATCCGTACCGCTCGCCAAACTCTTCATCCGCTAAGTTTGAAGTGGCGATAGTGAACAACTGTCTATCATATCTCGCATATATCAACTCTGTTACTGGCGAAAATTCATTTCCCCAACTCTTCACACTTTCCGGCTCTGTACCCACATCGTCTATAAACAGAAGTTCTTTGTTTTTCAACCTTGAAAAGTAGCTTGGATCGTCTAATACATACTTAGCCAGATTCAACGCTGAAACACGGTATATTTCCGTTCTTTCAGATGATATTGAACTTCCACCGTAAAGAATGCCTATAAGATTGCATATCGCCTTTGCTAAAGTTGTCTTTCCAGAACCTACGCTTCCATAAAGCAACAGCCCTACTTTGTAATCGCCACAGAGCCATTTTGCAGCCTTACCTATCTTTTCCAGTGTACTATCATCGGGAATGTACTTGTTTCTTCTACGCTCCACTTCCGACTGATAACACATACGCAGCATTTCTTCTATCGTTTCTTGCGGAAAATTGGTGATCTTAAAGCGTGTCCCTGTAGCTGCCTGTCTTGCCAGTATCGCTTGAAGTCTTTCCGCTAATTGCTTTTCCATATCGTTGTATTTCTTCGTTATATCTATCTACTACCCAATTCAATATGGCTCTATAGTCAGACTTGTATTTCTTTCCTTTTGAGCCTTTGTAGTTGTCAAGTATTTCTATCATCCTCTTTGCCGCTTCCTCTGAATACCGCTCGCATAGTGCAGCGTACTCATCCCTTGTAAGAGTGACAAATTCGGCATACTTGTACTTCTTCGCTTTCTCCGCTTTTGCCTGCTGTTCCGGGGTTAATGGCGGTGGGCTTTCTTCCGGGAATAAATCCGGCTGTTGTTCCCCTACAGTTCCCTGCTTGGGTTGCTCTTCCGGCTTCTGCATTGGTGGATGTTGTACTGGTGAAACATCAAAAACCTTAGCCTTTGTTATATCACCACCTTTCTTGCCAGCTTCACGCCTCTTTTCCCTTATAGCCTCATCACGAACCATACGCCTACTAAATACAGCACCATCATCACGAACTCCGCACAAACCGTTTTCTATAAGCATATCAAGCCAGTTTTCACCTACGGAGCTTTCTTTTCCTAACAGCCTTAGTATTTCCTCATGCGTATAGATTTCGCCTGTAGGCTTTACCATCACGCCACGATCCGCACTTTCCCACATATAGCAAAGCATATCAATCCACAGCCCCTTAACATCAAGAGGCAGTGCTTTCAATACTGGATCACTCAACCAGTATTCAGTATCGAAAGGCATTGGATTTTTCTTCTTTCTTGCCATCGTGGAGCTTCTTTAAGGGTAGGGGATAAATCCCCCACCCGAAACACATTTAGATTTCCATGATTGCAATGTCTGGCGCAATGTCTTTGATCTTGGTAAGAACATCGTCAATGCAACTGTCACGGTAGGTTTCCGTCAGTTCATTTGCGCCCGGAGAAACAAGCTGTAACAGCACTTCGCCATCTTTAAGGTAGTGGTCAAATTCCACCTCAATAGGTGTTTTTGCAGTTCCTTTGAAGATAGCCACATTGATAGTGAAACTCTTCGGCAAGTTGCTTTCTACCTCTTGACGGTACACATCCGCCATAGAGCCGGACGGATCACGCTGCTTCTGGATCTCTGCCTTTGCCTTTGCTGTGAAGTTTTTGAGTGCAGAAACGAGTTTCATGCAATCCTCTTTGTCGGCAAACAGCACACGGTTAATGCGTAAGAACTGCCCCAACTTTGCCGGAATCCAGCCAGAACTGGCATCATTGATACCGAACTTTTCAAAGGCTTCTGAAAACTCAACCTTTCCTACGAAAGTGTTTTTCGTGTAGTAATCATCCTCATTCACGGTAAGGGTGATCGTCATTTTCTCACGATCCACTTTCACGTTAGCCTTTTTCTGGTCTATCGTTTCAATACGCTTCTCCAGCCAGTCAAAAGGAGTGGAGATAACACCAGTAACACCTATCTTTTCCGGCTCTTTGATTTCAAGCGGATTGGGTGATTTTGGTGCAGCACCCTCACGATACACAATCTCGATAGGTTTTTCACCTGTGTAGTTCGCAATGTTCACGGTCAAACCGTTTTCTTTTTCAATCTTTTCCATCTTGATAAATTTGAATTGTTAAAAATTAGTTGTCTGTACCAGTCTTAGACATCTGTACTTTCATGTTTTCCCGGATTCCTTGAAATATGGTACGTGATCGCTCTTCCGGGCGCATATCACGCTCTTCAATCTTGTACCCGTTAGGATCATACAAAGCTGCCTTTCCCTCATCAGCATCTAAGAACTGGTAACATTCTCCAGATACCCATTCTCCACCAGCTTTCAATTCTCCACGGATTTTGCCCATGCGCTCAACAAGAGGCTTGATACGCCCTTTGTAATCAGCACGTATTTCTGCCAATTTCTCTTCAAGATCCGCAATCTGAATAGAAACATTGGCAAGCTCCGCCCGTTTCTCATTAGTTTCTTTCGTGTCGAATTTCCGGGTATAGCACTGTTCTACAATCTTATCGCAACTATCCCGTAAGATTTGCGCTCTTTCCTCAATCGGAGTGTCGGCTAACATCACATCTTTCATACTACAAACTTTTAATGATTAATGAATTTAAGTCTATCTGGAACTGGTATTTGTTCAATATCACAAAAGCCAGTATCAGAATCCCAAGAATGCAATCTATAACCCTCCATGTAAACCACCTCTTCGGGATAAACGAAAGGATTATCAGAGCCAGAAAGCCTATCCATTGCGTACTCATCAAGCCAACAAAGCAAATGAGAAGATAAATGCAGTTGAAAACAGCCCACGCTATGAAAGTAGAGCTACATTCTTCCAATTTCTTTCCCTTGTAACGCTTCACGGCTTCCGCTGTCTTTTTCACTTTCAAAAGATTCATCACCTCAAACATAAGGCAGAATGCCACCAGAATATAAAATACCGTTGTCATAGCCATTATTTTAAGTGTTCTGTCACCTTGAATCCATAAGCCAGATATTCAGCCCACAACTCAATGAATTGCCTACCGAAATATGCCGCCTTTTCCTCCGTTTCTTGGCACAAGCGGAAACCAATGTACGCATTCGAGTGCGAGGAACGATTACTCGCATGCAGAGAACCGAAGCCCGCACTCGCCCCATTATACGCAGCACCACCGAACGGAGCACCACACAAAGATTTGCGTTCCTCATCACTCATACGATCAACTTCATCTTTTGTGTATAATGCGAACCACGGATACCAGTAAATCTTGTTTCCCTCCGCATCTGGCTCTGGCTCGAAACTCTTACCCCACAAAGCCCGGCTAATAATTTCCAGCTTCATTAAGGCGATTATGTGTTTAGGCATATTCTGCCGAAAATCGTAGTGATCTGGAAATTGTGCGCAAAGTGCCTTGTTCCTGTTTTCAGAAAGTATTGGGGATAGCCCCAACACATCACAGGCATCTTCGTAACTCTTGATCGTCTTGTAATCGTCAAGTGTAGGCTTTGCAGTTTCCAACACATCTTCGCCAAACAGCTTTTCAAAAGCATCTTTGACACAACCGCAAGCATTTTTGTAGGCGGCTTGCAATTTTTCCTTTTCAATTTGAATTTTCATCTTTCAATGTTTTTAGTTTTACAATCAGTTTCTTTGTTAATCTTATCGCATTATCCACTCTGGTACTTCGTCCGGGTGGAATGTTGTCAATCAGCACTGGCAGAAGTCGGATCAGTTCCGAAACTACACCGTTGGGGATTCTTTTCATTGCACTTCCAGTATTTATCAGGATCGGGTATTTCCACATTCAAAAACTCTCTTCCGTACTCCCTTAGCTTTTCGCAATATGTGGAGAATGTAAGCGTGTCCATCGTAGCGGTAGATCCGGGAAAAGTCAATATCTCGCCTGTGTGCGTGTTTACCACTTTATCAGCGGTCATTTGAGCCTTAAAGAACTCATGCACTTGCTCCACGCTCACAAACTCATATCCGGCATCCAGAAGAGCATCTAACAGCATTGGGTAGATACATCCCCACAACCAGCCGTTTTGGTCGTTTGAACGTGGTTTTCTAACCCTTTTAGCCTCCAACCTATATAACCCATCCATTTGCTGTTTGAGCCATTCATACAGAGGTTTGAGGTTAAACAAACCGTTCCTTTTCTCTACCAGAAGTTTTGCCATACCTAAATCCTATCAAGTTCTATTTCAAGTCCAGTATGTGCCGCATAAACCACCTTTCCTGTCTGCCTTTCTATCTCCGAAACAAAGTGCTTTTCATCACTATTGTTGTCGGATAAGTGAAGCAGGATAATGTTTGCAACATTGGTAAGGTCATTGGCGCATAAGAACCCTTTGCACGTATTTAGCTCCATGTGCGAAGTCATTAGGCGTTCACGCTGTGAGGGAAGTGTACGCCCGGCATTGATAGCTTCCACCAGCTTTGCATCAGAGTAGTTGCACTCAATCATAATTTGGTTTAATCCCGGAAAAACATACTCACACATACAACTATCCGTAAGGAACATTATACGCCCTGTTTCCGGGTGGTCTATCAGGTAGCCGACACAAGGCACATCGTGGCAAGCATCAAATGGCAACACCCTGAATTTTCCAAACTTGTAACCCTTTCCACGCTCAATACAATAGGCACGGCTTCCAGTGACACCCTTTGCAGCCCACACCTCTTCAAGTGCCAGCGTAGGAAATCCACTTTCCACCATTGCCTTAATGTATTTTGCATGATCGTTATGTTGGTGCGTGATCAAGCAGCCAGACACTTTGCGTATATTGAAGTTCAGAGCCTTTTTCACTTCAATGAATCTTACCCCGGCTTCAATGATAAGTGCCTCATCCCTGTTTTCAAGAATGTAGCAGTTACCCTGACTACTTGAACCTAACACTTTCAGAACCATATCACACTCCGTTAATAATCCGGCTCATTTGCCGCATTTGGATTAGCATTGCTTTCGGTCGCAACCTCTTCATAGGTTGCATCCGTCATATCCAATACCTGTTTATTGGCATTGTCCTGAATCAGATTATCACGAACATCTGTATATTCGCCCTCATAGTCGCTTGCAATAGCATTTTGCATTTCAATAGACAAATAGCCGTATTTACTAAGTAAATTGCGTATAACAGTCTTGATAGCCATCCCATGAAAGTTACCCATCCATCCTACAGCAGTGCTATCTGGAGATACGGGAAGATTTGCAAGGCTTAACAGATGCTCAACTGTAGCCTTTTCGTCATTCTTCAATGCCTTTGAGTATCTTTTTGCATGGGTAGCCATTTGTTCTGTTGTCATGTACAATGTCTTGGCAAACCCGTTGATCAACTCAAAGTAGCAGAAGTAACCGATCACCTTGTCAGCCTTTCTTTCGCCATCAAAGGCTATCTCTCCAGTAAGCCTGTTCACCTTACGCAATTCCCCATCATAGACTACATCAGCATTGATTGTTCGGTACTGCCCGGATCTCAAAGCCAACTGAATAAGCCCTTTGTAGCCTATCTGGAAAGTAGGCTCATACACTTTAACCCACTTTTGCATAGCCTTACCATCCCTGCCGATCTTAGGCTTTCCGTTCTCATCCAGATCATCAACTCTCTTGCTATTGTTGAAAGGGATAATGAAAGCATATCCCAGTGCCTTATTGATAGGCAGATGCAAAACAGCCGCTTTCAGAGCTTCCATAACCACCTGTTTTGGCTCGCATAGCTGTAACTTGGAATCACTATTGTACAAGTCAATCACAGAAGCCACGAAAGTAGAAGCATTCTGTTTCAAGGCATTCTTGAACTGTTCCATCACAGAGGGCGCATTAAGCATCTGTTTCAACAGATCCACACCCTTTGTTTTCTTTGCGGCTACCGCTCCACTGTTTGCAGTAGTCACCGCTGTTGTTACCTGTGTCATTACTTTATTGTTTAATGGTTAATTCTTTATCATGGCTAACAACCAGATTTATAATCTGTGAAATGGTAGGTATGATCTCATTCACACGCTCCCTGTTATCAATGAAGATAGGTGCGGATATACCTTTCACCTTGCACATTGCATTGATAATATCCAGTCCGGCATTCAGCTTCTTAGCATCATTCAGATCTGGATAAGGAACTCCATCTATGGTGCATACGCAAGTCAGTTTCTCACCTCCATTAAGTTGCTCGTTCACGAATGAAAAAGATACAATCTGGAACATTCCATTAATGCGCTTCATCAATTCGTTATCTTTAGCCTTTTGGAAGTCAATCATCACAAACTCCGTTTTCTCCAGATCGGCAAGTGCTTGATTATTTGCAATACGCCTTTCTTCAAGTGTGGCTATTTCCTTTTCGGCACGTTCAATGGCTTCACGCTTTGCCAGCCTTTTAACCAGTTCTGAAATGGCACTATCAAGCATCTTAATACCGTCTTTGAGGTCTGTAGTATCTACTGGCTTTGCTTCCATTGAAAGCTGGTTTTCCAATTCCGCAATCTCATTACGAATGGCAATACAATCGGCATCGGATTCTATCAGTTTGCGAACATCCACGCTTTCCGGCATATTTTCCTTTTGCTTATTTATCTCTGACTTGATTTGCTCAATGTATGCCTCCAATTCAGCAACATTAGCTAAAGCATTTTCACGTTTGGTTTGCGTTTCTTCCAGAGTTGCTTTTATCCCTTTACCTTTCGCTGAATTAGCATGTAACCTTGCAGATTTGTTTTGGTTGAAATTTGCCTCCATTTCGTGCTGTTTGGCGGCAATATCATCCGCTTCAAGCTGTCTATGGCAAGTAGGGCATACAAAAGCCCCATCAGGGTATGTAAGTTGCTCTTGGCTTATCTTTCTGTACTGACCACGCAATGTATCAAGCTCCGTGTTCATTCTCTGGATCTTTTCATCATAAGAGGATATTTCGTTGCGTTTCCGCTCCAAATTTCCCTCCTGTAACTTTAGGTTATATTCCAGATCACGGATCTTCAAAGAAACTTCATTGCGCCCCTTGTCGGCTTCCGCCCTCAACTTATTCTCTCTATTGGTAAGAGAAAGACGCTTTTCCCCTATAGCCTTTTGGATATTGTTTTTCCGCTCATACTCTTTTTCTACAAGTTTGGATTTGTCCGACAAAGTAGCTTCCAGTTCGGCTTTACGTTCTTTCTTCTCTGTCAGTTCATCATCCAGAGCAACCCAATCCTCTTCTTCTGGCTTCAATCGGTTTGCAGTTTCAATGTTAGACGGTATAACCAGTAGCTCATCCTTGATAGCCTTTTTCTTTGCGGCTATTTCTCTTGCGAATTGAGCCAACGGTTTTCCAGATAGTTGTGCAAGCAGTTCCACATACTCCGGCTTCAATCCTGCCACATCTTGATCAGTCACATCACCTGCCATATCAAGCAGCATACTTTTCTGCACATCTGGATTAAGAGAGGTGAAATAGAACGGATTGGTGATCATACGTGATACATCTTCCGGCAATATGGAAGCCACCGTACTATCATACTCTTGTTTTGTAGCCATCTTCACATCATTCACATAAAACTCTGTCTGGTGGTTTTTCAGAGTTTCTTCCGTAGTTCCACGTGGCTTTACCCATTTCTCCACATAGCAGCGTTGCAACTTCACATCCTTTCCATCCACTGAAAGCACACCGATAACATAGTGCTCCAGCTTCAAAATAGGCTTTCCGTTCTCATCCAGCGTTTTAATGTTGAAATTGCTGTCCGACTTTCCTTTACTGTCCTTTCCGAAGAGAAGCCACGAAAAGGCATCGCATACCGTAGTCTTACCTGTACCGTTCTCACCGTAGATCCACGTTTCCGCATTGGTGAAATCCAGTGTAAGGTTACGGATTCCCTTAAAGTTGAATAGGGACAAACTTTTCAGTTTAATTGTTCTCATACTACTTGTTTATTAAAGTGTTAAGTTTTTCAGATTTATCAGCAGCCAGTAACTCCGCTCTGGAATAAAGAACTTTGGAGCGTATGGAAGCACCGCCACGAGTAGTAGATACTGTACCTTTTTGCACCCACTTCTTTACCCGGCACTCTTGAAACTCCCTGTATGCCTCACGCTGTGAAATGAGATCATTAGCCGGAGCGATACGCTTTGCGTAATTTGCCGCACCCAACTCTGCCATTTCAGCGCATAGGTTTTTCAGTTCGTATAATTCCAGAATGATTGGCATAATTACTTGCTTTTGATACGTTTGAAGAATGTAGCCACGCTTTCAGTGCCGTACTCATCATCAGTGTATAGCACATAAGCCATAAGAGCGCACATACCGAATGTGACGAAATGCCACCATGCGCCAAAGAAGATAGCTCCTATTAGAGCCGATAATCCGATCAGCCCGAAGATTGCCGATCCTACCAAATTGATTAATGTTTCAAACTTCATAATCAGTGTTGCATTTTTGATTAGTTGAACAATTCATTTTCTGGTACGCCTAATTTTTTGGATAGCAAGGAAATCTTCAAAGCATCCGGCTTTTGCGCTCCTGCCAACCAACAGCGTACAGTTTTCTCCGAAACCTTGCATAACTCCGCCACTTCTCTTACAAAAGCCGTTTTCGGAGCTACAGGTGCTTTTGTTGGCAAAGCGTCATAAATCTGTCTGAATCTACTTTTTCCCATATTTTTACCCAGTAAATTAGCGTTTGACAAACACATTTTTCATATATTTGCCCTGTAATAACATTGATTACACCGCAAATATACAGAGAGTAATTCTAATAAACCAAATAATTACGGAGTTTTTTTCTAAGAAATTTGCGAGGAAATTATAAGTTATTGATTATCAAATTAGAATTAAAGTCGGTAAAATGAGCGAAACAAAAGATAGATTGCTGGAATTTCTTCGGTACAAGGGATTGGGTCAGCAAAAATTTGAAATCTCAATCGGAATGAGTAACGGTTGGGCGAACAAAGTAGGTGATAGCATCCGTGAAAACACATTGAAGAAAATAAGTGAGGTTTACCCGGAACTAAACATAGCGTGGCTAAAGTCTGGAGTTGGGGTAATGCTGAATAACGGAGAAAGTGAGGAAACTCTGTACACTCCGAAAGAAGAGCATCCCAAAGAGCGCAACCAGAAAGATGCAACGGAAGAGACTGCAAAGATGGTTCTACTTCTTCCAGTGTCCGCACAAGGAGGCAGTTTGAATGACTTCGTTGTATCGGTCAAGGAAAGCGATTGTGAAAAGGTAGTATCTCCGATCCGTGGCGTGGACTTCGCTATGACTGTATCAGGTGATAGTATGTCGCCTGAATATCCCAACGGTAGCCGGATCTTCATAAAGAGGATAAACGAAAGGGCTTTTATCGAATGGGGAAAGGTGTATGTGCTTGATACCTGTAACGGCACTGTGATTAAGATACTTGTTCCTGCTGAAAAAGAGGGGTATGTAAAGTGTGTATCTATTAATCAAGATCCTATCTTTGCACCCTTTGAAGTTGCGTTGGAGGATATTTACGGAGTGTACAAAGTCTTAATTTGTATGTCTGTTAAATAGTTATTGATATGGAAAATTTTAGTAGAATGGTGATCGACCTGTACAAACAGAGCTTCACCGATTATGTGAATGGGAACACGGTTAATGTAGATGCAATTCTGGAAGCGCAAGAAGCCCTTAGCAATGCGATAATCAAAGCAAGGATAGAAAACACTGGCACGGAGTTTCTGGAGCATCTGAAAGCCGATATTGATTATTTGAAGTATAACATCCTATGAATACGGCTGTGAGCAAACAAATAATGGAGCGTTTTTATACTGCACTTGATGCGATAATAGCCATGAAGAAGATTCGTGGAGTGAATACATATTGCCGACTGAATAACATAGACAGACGGAATTTCATTGCCCAGCGCAAAGATTTGGATCGTGGATGGTTTCAGTTATCGTGGCTACAACCTATGGTTAGAGAGTATGGTGTAAACGCCAGATGGCTACTTACCGGATTTGGAAGTATGTTTGAGAACAACAAAACAGAATCAAAATGAGAAAACTTATACTCATGCTCTTTGCGATCATCCCTGTTGTCGGATTTTCGCAAGTGAAAAATGCCGGGTGCTTTTTGAGATTGGAAAAGCCCTACCAGAGTGATACGCTTTCAATGGAAAATGACAGCGTAAAAATATCATTCCGCTTCAATTCACTAAACTACTTCTGTGAATTGTCTATAGAGAACAAGACGAATGAGGTTGTTTTGGTTGATTGGGATAAGTTCCTAATGGTTATGGAGGGTGAATCTCTTCCAGTCCTATTTGAAGATACACAGATGATCAACAAGGACGGATCAAAAGGACAAACACCGATAGCCCCAGAAACGAAACTCGTAAGAAGCGTTGCCCCTATTGACTATATAGATTTGGATATGTCACTATACAATAAGGGCTGGATAAAGAAGCGTGGCGATCAGGAAATAGGCTTTATGATACCTGTTGTTTTTGGAGATCGAACAAAATACTACCATTGCTCAATATCCGTATCTCTGAAATGAGATATGATTAACCAAGTAAAGAGGGTGCAAATTGAAAGCACCCTTTTTTGTTCTTTCCCCCATACCCCCTATTTCATATACTATCTATTCTTATCTATAGATCTATACTTATATATAATATAATATATATACCCCCGGATAACTTTTGCTTAGGCAAAACGCAAAAATTAGATTGTTCATTATTAGGCATTTGCAAACTTTTGCTTAGGCAAAACAAAAACGGTCAAATTTTGCTTAGGCAAATATGCAAAATTAAACATCTGATTTTCAGAGCGTTCTATATTTTTGCTTAGGCAAATTGATTTTGCTTAGGCAAAAGTGCGTAAAGCATTGATAATCAATAAAAGTGCTATTTTGCTTAGGCAAAAACAGACCGAAATAATTTTGCTTAGGCAAAACACGATTTTCCGAACATTGATTTACAGATAGTTATAAACTTTTGCTTAGGCAAAATGGTACTTTTTGACACTCGAAAAATGCCGCATTTTGATGAAAATTGCGTTTGCTTAGGCAAATGGAAAATTTGCTTAGGCAAAACGCAAAAATTACTTTGTTGGTTATCAATCACTTTCAGAAATTTGCTTAGGCAAAATTCTTTTTTGCTTAGGCAAATATACTGGCTCATCTACAGAGCAAATGTTGAGTTTGACGGTATCAAGCACCTTTCTATTAGCTTTGTCTATGAAGTCCCACGATTTCTTGATATAGATGTCCGTCACCCTCATTGTTTCGTCCACATGGTTAAGCGAAGTGTGAACGGTGTACTTATCAACTCCTGCCTCATTGTTGGCTATTGTAGCCCATGAGTGCCGGGCTGCGTAAAATTCCAGATCATCAACTCCGATTATCTTGCCTATCTTCTTTAGCCCATAGTTCAAAGCAGCACTGAAAGAATCCATCCGGCTATACCAATGGTAGAATCCAAACACACGCTCACCAGCCGGATCACGGTACTTATTCACCAAAGCCTGTATCTCTGGCTCTATCTTGATTGATATTTCCGCACCGTCCGCTCTTCTGTTTTTCGTCTTTGTCCTCTGGTAAGTTATGCGACCATTTTTGCAGTCCGTACAGTAGTACAAATCTACGGCATTCATTCCGACCAGTGCGAAACTCAACAAAAACACATCCTTTGCCAGATTGAACCTGTTTTTACCCGGTTGCATTATCTCCGTATATGGAAGCTCCGCCAACTTCCGCATAGTCACAACATCCAATGCCCTTTTTCGTGTTACCGGGATCTTCGGCAGCTTCACTTTCTTGAACGGAGAATATGGTATTCGTATAACCCCCATGTCCTCATCATTAAATTCTGCCTTTGCACGGTTATGTATGGCTCTTAGCTGGCTTGGGTACAATGATTGCGCCCTTTCTCCTTTTTTCCTATTAGTTCCGGCTGGTTGCAATGCAATCCACCTTATCCAGTCCTCAATGAAGCGTGATGTTACTTCATGGATGCTTATCTTATCCCTGCCAACGAACTTCACCAGATTGTTTATCGCCACTTCGTATGAGTTTGCGTTTCCATTGTGTCCGCTATCACGGAGCTTCTGGATATACTTCCGGGCGTAATCCACAATATCAAGATCAAAGTGTTCTCCAGTGTCAGAGGTGATAAGATCCACAACCTGATCCACTGTCATATCTTTCAGCCTTTCCCCGGCACGATCACAGATGTTGCGGTACTTCTTCACAAGCTGATCTGTGAGGTCTATGTACTTCTGGTTTTTCAATTTCAACGCACGGGTAAGATCTTCTTTCGTCACATAGTATGTGGTGGCAAGATACCTCTTTTGCCTGTTGTGCGTAACCCTTATCTTTATGTTATATGTCCCGTCTGATTTCTTTTGGTGGGCATATACTTCCGCTTTGAATGTAGCCATATATATAATCTCTGTAGAACATTTGTAGAACTTTGTACCGCAAAGATAGGCTTTTTTTGCTGTAAATGCGGAAAAGAAAAAGCCCACCCTTGTTAAAAAGGTGGGCTAAAAAGTAGCTCCGATGGGAATCGAACCCATATTTGCGGTTTAGGAAACCGCCGTTCTATCCGTTGAACTACAGAGCCTTATGTAATTTCAAGAGGATTGCCGGATAATGTTCACTCGGTGAATCCGGCTCACCTCATCTTTTTAGTGCCGTTGCCCCGTGTCCAATGTTTAGGAAACCGTTGTTCTATCCGTTGAACTACCAAGGCATAATATCTATTCCTCAAAAAATAGACTTTCCATATTTTAGGAAACTTCTATTCTATCCGTTGAACTACAAGGGCAATCTTCCGCAAAAGTAAGTCTTTTTATTGAATATCCATGATTTTGGTATGAAAAAAGCGGTTCCCTGTTGATTTTTACACCTTTTTTAGCTGCCATGGAAAACCTCGAAGCGTTTGGAAGAAAACGCCAAAGCGTTTTGTTTGAAACGCAAGTTCGTTTTACTTCAAACGCACTTGCGTTTCATATCGAATGCACTTGCGTTTTTTTAAAACGTACTTGCGTTCTGCTGGTGCGAAAATAAACCTCGTATTTCTGGCTCGTTTTGTTTGAAAAATTGATATTTTTGGAAGAACGAATTCTAAAAATTACGATATCTATGGGAAAAATAAGTCAGTTTGTAAAGGTGGGGGCCTTGCTTTTGACAATGGCAGGATGTTCTTCGCCGAATTCCGGGGGAAAGGATGCGGAGATGGACCGCTTTATCAGTGACCTGATGGGGCGCATGACCTTGCAGGAAAAGTTGGGACAGCTGAATCTGCCGGCAGGAAATGATTTGGTGTCGGGAGCAGTGAAGAACAGTAAGATGGCAGAAGCTATCCGGGCTGGTGAGGTCGGCGGCTTTTTCAATGTGAAGGGAGTGAACAAGATTTACCAGATGCAGCGTATGGCGGGG
>ULME01029074.1_pt1 | contig 38633 bp, 37 predicted proteins | sample 1951591 | NCBI WGS metagenome assembly ULME01 (sample SAMEA4835544, study PRJEB28245) | human gut metagenome | biome: gut microbiome; material: fecal sample | place: Denmark | collected 2008
CAATATTCTTATCTTTTTTACCAAGTTCAACCAGTGCATCGGTAAAACTCTTACGGCAAGCAACACTTTTTATTTCCATTGTTAACAATTCTTTTTAAGTTCTTCAATACGGTTAGTAATCTCAGCGATAGCTTTCTCATACTCCTCTGCCGTAGGCACACCATGATGCCATTTCAGCACATTTTCCATGTATGAAACGTGGAAGCCCTTTGTTGTATGAAGCACAACCATGTGAGGCTTTCCGTTGTTATAATCTATCGATTCAAGGCAGTTAACAATAGCCTCAATATCGTTGCCGTCAACATCATATACATCCCATCCGAAAGCCTTCCAGCGCTCGTTAAGAGACTCAAGTTTCATCACATTCTCAGTTGTGTCACTTATCTGCAAGCCGTTTCGGTCTATCATTGCAACAAGATTATCCAACTTATAATTGCTTCCGGCCATGGCTGCCTCATATATTGAGCCTTCACCCTGCTCGCCGTCGCCCATAAGTACAAATGTACGATAAGGCTTCTTATCCATTTTTGCGGCAATAGCACAACCTACACCAATTGAAAGACCGTGACCTAATGCACCGCTGTTAAATTCTATACCCGGGACTTCAACCGTAGGATGACCTGCCAACACAGACAGATAATCGCCATAAGTGTCGACAAGTTCTTTTGTTATGAAACCTTTTGCCTCGAGCACACAATAAAGTGCTTCCACACAGTGACCCTTGCTCATAATGAAACGGTCGCGCCCTTCCATTTTCGGATTCTCAGGGTTTACGTTCATGACACGCATATACAATGCTGTCAATACATTCAAAGACGAGAGATCGCCGCCGATATGACCGGCTTTGGCTTTATATACGACCTCTAACAAACGTTTTCTGATTTCCTCGCATTTCAATGTCAACTCAGGAATGCTCATTAATTTGTCCATATTTATATTGGTATTATTAAAATATATCTACTTGTAAATGGTTTTCATAATGTAATTACAAATTTAAACATTATTTTTTATAAGCTATTGCAATGTAACAAAAAACAAAGCAGAATAACATAAAACAAGGATGTTTCAAGCACCCTAAATATTCGACTGACTTTTCGTCAAATTGTACTATTACGGAACTGTTAAATTTATTCTATTTTCATTTAAAGCTCTCAGAATAGCCATGCTCAAAGCAAATACGACTAAAACATCAAAATTTTACGCAAAGCACTGCTTATCGGTAATTATCTGAAAATCAATGTATTATATAATTCTGTATTTTGCATCAATGACAATACCGTCGTCATTAACGGCCTTTTACAAGATAAAAGGTCATCTTTTACATAATAAAAGAATGTATTTTGCTATAAAACTCAGCACATTTTAAGTGAAAAACAACTGATTTTTCAAAGTAAAATCAGTGAAAAAGGACGTAAAACTTAATAAAAGCCGCTTTACATTACGGCTTTTATTAAGAAAACACGGAACATTTTTTCTAGAACAGGAAAAAATAATGACAAAACTTTTTACTACTTACGCTATTAACAATTGTCCTATTTACGAACATCCGCATATGACCATTCAACATCAGACGCCCTGAACAGGACAGCCCAATTTGTAACAAGATATCACAATATGATGTTGAACAAGTAACCGGAGATAATTATAAATAACGTTATTGTCCCAAAGAAAATACCGATGAGACGCCATGTCATAACTTTTTTAAGAAGTGTTGCTTCCGGCAAAGACAAGCCCACAACAGCCATCATAAAAGCAAGAGCCGTGCCCACAGGAATGCCTTTTGCCACAAACACCTCAATAACAGGCACTATTCCTGCTGCATTGGCATACATGGGAACTGCAAACAGAACAGAAAGAGGAACAGCAAACCAGTTTGTCTCTGACATATACTGTTCAAAAAAGCCTTCTGGCACATAACCATGCATGAAAGCCCCAATGCCAATACCTATTACGACATAAAGCAACACACCCTTAACTATACCTAACGATTCTTTTACTATTATCGGCAAACGCTGCATGAACGGAGTATTGTCTCGTTCCCATGCATTAGAACCGGCGATGGAATTAAGTTGGATTTGCCTAACCCAATCGCTCAGATAACGCTCCAATCTCATTTTTCCCAAAATGTAACCGCCAATCATTCCAAGTAAAATGCCGCTTATTACATATATGGCAGTTATCCTTATGCCGAATGTTCCGATAAACATTGCTACAGCCACCTCATTTACCAATGGTGAGGTTATAAGATATGCAAAAGTAACTCCCAATGGAATTCCGCCCTTTACGAAGCCTATAAACAATGGTATTGACGAACAGGAACAGAATGGCGTTATTGCACCAAACAGCGAAGCGAAAAAATACTGCAAGCCATATAACTTACGCGAAACCAGATATTCGCGCAGACGCTCTATTGGAAAATATGCATTAATAATGCCCATGATTATACTAATCAGAAGCAACAGCAGCAATATTTTAATCGTATCATAAAAAAAGAAATTAACTGACGATCCCAACGCCGTACCTGCATTAAGACCAAACACATCATACACAAGCCAATCTGCAAAACTTTGTATCATAATATCACATCTTTTATGTTTGTAAAAATACGAACAGAAAATATAAAAAAATACTATTCACACACGCAGCGGGGCAGTTCCGCTTTTTTTTATTTCTGTTAGATAAAATCTGGCAAAGGCATTTTTAATCTCGTCGCGCACTCTCCTAAATTCCGTCATAATAAAATTTACGTCACCCGACAATCTTGAAGGATCATCAAAACCGATATGCAACCTCTTGCCCACCCTGCCTTTAAATGCCGGACATGTTGCATCAGCATCGGAACATACTGTTATGACGTAATCCCAATACTCATCAAGATATTCCATCACATTCACAGGAATATGACTGCTTATGTCAACTCCGGCCTCTTTCATTACGGCCACAGCTTTCGAGTTTACCTGTTCAGCCGGCTTTGTTCCGGCTGAACGTACATAAAGACTGTCGTCAAACGACTGCAAGAAACCATGCGCAATTTGGCTCCGGCAACTGTTTCCGGTACACAATATCAAAATTTTCATATCAAATTATACATCATCAAGCCATAATATATTCCGACAAATATAAACACAACTGCAACTATACGGCTGAACCATTTCTGAAAGACTTGCATTTTATTGTAGAATTTTCCTATTCCGGACACACTATAGGCTAATACCCATGCCGCCAGCATGACCGGCAAGCCTGTAGCCAGGGCATAGACAACGGGCAGGAAATAGCCCTCACCTTCCATAGCAGCCATAGGAATAAGCATACCAAAATAAAACAGTCCGCTTGTAGGACAAAATGCCATGGCAAATAATATCCCAAGAAGGAGGCTGCCCCATGCTCCTTTCAGCCTTTCAGTCCTTTCCGAGGCACTGAAGCCAAATTTCGGCAAATGAAGTTTGTCGCTAAAAAGCATAAACAAGCCGATTAGAACCAATGCTGGAGCAAGAAGCAGCTCGCCCCACTCGCTAACACCTTTTTGTATAAAAAACATGTCGGCTCCACGCCTAAGCAACACTATAAGTATTGCGCCAAGGACGGAATACGCAATCATACGGCCGGCTGTGTATAACAAACCATTCAAGAATATGCGATTACGGCTGTCAAGATTTTTACTGATAAAACCTATTGCAGTAATATTGGTTGCAAAAGGGCAAGGACTTACAGCTGTAAGCAGCCCAAGCAAAAATGCTGTAACAACAGGTATCTCGCTGCTATCAAGCAAGCTTTGCAAGTATTCCATACGTAAATGCTATTTCAACAACTGATTAATCTTTTTCTTAAGCTCGGTTTTAAATTGTGCCGTATTATTTCTGGCATACTTAAAACCCATACGTGTCAGGTCGTTCCTTTTTTCTTTTCCGTTATTCCATCCGTTTACATATAACGAAGACCAGCTGACACGATATTTATCGGCTATCTTTTCGCCTTGAGGTGTAGAAATATCAACCTCTTTGAAACGCACCTTGCCGCTCTTGACAAACTTGGCAAAATCGTTATACACAACTTCTTTGGTGTATTTTTCAATAGCTCTACATGTCGGACATCGCTGTTTGCCATGAAAATAAATAACCTCAACATACTTGCCGGTTTGTGCAAAAGCCCATCCTGTAGACAAGAACATGCACAATAATGAAAGCAACACGAATTTCTTCATAATTTCAATATTCTTATTTTGTCAAAATTGTGCGTATCTCATCTTTAGTTATACGTCCTTTGGCTACAACTTTTCCATCAACAACCAAAGCAGGAAGACTCATGACGTTATATTCCATTATTTTCATCAAATCCTCCTCTTTCACTAAATCGGCTTTTAAGCCTAACTCATTAACAACCTGCTCTACCGCAGAATAAAGTGCTCTACAATTTGCACATCCAGTACCTAAAACTTTAATTTCCATTTTACAATATTTATTAGTTAAACGTTATTCGCAAAACAACGAACATAAGACATAAAAAGAGAAGGTTGTCAGTCGCAACACCCTCCTGCTTTACATATGCATTGCCCAAAGAATTCTGAGAATAAGGCTTTAGCCAAATTCCAATTCTCATTATTAATACAATATTTCACTTTAGGAGCCTCTACCTCACCCTGTATCAGACCGGCATCTTTAAGTTCCTTTAGATGCTGAGAAACAGTAGCCTTTGCAATAGGAAGCTCTTCATTAATGTCACCAAAATAGCAAGTTTTTTGCTTTGCCAAGAAATTCATTATGGCAATACGTGCCGGATGGCCCAATGCTTTTGCAAATCTGGCAAGCCTTTCCTGCTTTATTGTATAATCCCTTTTTTCATCCATATAATCGAATATTGTTCGCAAATATACGAACATATTTTTAAATCAACAAATATTATTATATTTTTTAGACCAAATGGCTTTAAAAAAAGAATAATGACGGAAAGCAGAACAAAGTCTATATTCCCCGCCATTATTCTTTTTTGGCACATTTAGAATAAACCTATCTAAATATGCACGAAAGTTTATATTCCTATCTGTTCTTATTTTTAATATACCAAGTATGCGTAAACAGCAGATACATCAGCATGGCCATACACAATATTGCCAATGCAACAATGTACATAGCACTAATGTCATTATAGAAAAAATAATATCCCAAAAATATTCCTAAAGAAATACCAAATTCCCATGACAAGAAAAACGTGCTTTGCGACGTTCCACGCTGACAATGAAGGCTTAACTTCAGAAAGAACAAAAGAAAACGTGCTCCAATTATGCCAATTCCACATCCCAACAATGTTGGCGAAATTAAATTAATCGCATTCCTGTCACCCGAAAAATACATCAGGCACGCTGCCATCATCAGCAATATTCCGGTGACAACCTCACTCTTTAATTCTGCGTTTACGAACACAAAACGCTGCGACAGCATAGCAAGAATAAATCCCGCCATCAGCATGGCGTAAAAAGTGGCCGTATGTTCTGCGGACAGAAACAACCCTACGACAACGGCAACCAATGAAAGATTTAGAAACAGCCATTTGCCTTGAGGAAGAAAGAATCTATCTAATGAAACCTTACATATCACATCTTCAGGTGCTCTGAACGGAAACTTCACCGATAATATCAAAAACGTTGACAATAAGCACAATACAGCAGAAATTAAAGTAATAGTGCTAACGCTCAACATTGGCATGAGTAATATCGACATTAATGGTCCGACAGATAATGCCAATCTGGAAAACCAAGCAGAAGAATGATTTGCTTCTGTACGTTGGAAAGACTCGCATGTATCAATTATTAATGTACTAGACAATACCATCTGAGCTAAGCCAAAGGCGGCTCCTTGAATAAACCGAAGCACAGGAATCAGTATGTATCCCTCTATCTGAAATACATGCCCACGCTGTATGTAGTAAAGTGCGCAAAAACATATGACCAATACCCAAATCGATCTGATACATACAAGATTTCTGCGATACTTCTGCACAAGATAGGAACAAAAAAAGCCAAGAGAAAAAACTCCCAGGCCAAATATTCCTAATGATACAGCTACTACACCAGGCGAAAATCCGGCATCCTTTATCATCCATATTGGCAATAAGGGTATTTGGATATAAACGGCAACTGTCAATAACAAATTGGCTACCGCCATTAGCCAAAAATCCTTATGCCAAAGCTTTACATGTACTGGAGTATTTTGTGTGTACATTAATAAGATTCGTTTTCATTCGGGAAGGAGCAATCTTTCACGTCAGTGATGTATTGTCCTATTGCATCAGTCATGATGCTATTAAGATCTGCATATCTACGTAAGAAACGAGGATTAAATCCTTTTGTTTTACCTAACATGTCATCAACAACAAGAATCTGACCGTCAGTGCCATTTCCTGCACCAATACCAATTGTAGGTATATGAATTTCCTTTGAAACTTCTGTAGCTAAAACAGATGGAACCTTTTCAAGAACCAAGGCAAAACATCCTGCCTCAGAAAGCAACTTGGCATCTGAAAGCAATTTATTAGCCTCTGCATCATCTTTAGCACGTACAGCATAAGTGCCAAACTTGTTGATGCTCTGTGGTGTCAGACCAAGATGGCCCATTACAGGAATTCCGGCATCAAGTATACCTTTTATCGTGTCTATAATTTCAGCACCACCTTCAAGCTTTAAAGCATCGCATCCGCTTTCCTTCATTATGCGGATAGCATTCTTTATGCCTTCCTTGCGGTCAACCTGATAACTGCCGAACGGCATGTCACATACAACTAAAGCACGACTAACTCCGCGTACAACAGATTTTGCATGATAAATCATCTGATCTATTGTTATAGGCAACGTAGTTCCGTTACCAGCCATAACATTTGAAGCTGAGTCACCAATCAATATTCCATCAATACCGGCTCCGTCTACAATGCTTGCTGTCGTAAAATCATAAGATGTCAGCATAGATATTTTTTCTCCACGCTGCTTCATCTCAATAAAACGATGGGTTGTTACCTTACGGGTGTCGTTAACCAAATATCCTGTCATATTTATCTTTTATTTGATATGTTTTGAGTATTTACAATTAAACCCCTATTTTAAAATTGGCTGCAAAATTAATGCTTTTAAATTAAGTTACACAATATTTTGCATAAATTTTGATAATTAAGCCCTTTGAAATCAGATATGACATAATCGGAATATGGAGAAATCGACTCTTTTGTATTTGTTGTAGCCAATCCGACAACCATCATTTGTGCGGCCCTTCCCGATTTCAATCCGTTAAAACTATCTTCAAAAACGACACATTCATCATGTGACAGACCAAAGTGTTTTGCACCTTTTAAATAACAATCAGGATCTGGCTTGCTTCTCTCAAAATCCTCAGAAGTAAGTATAATATCAAATAATGATTTAAATTCTGGTCTTGACTCATACACTGAATTCATTTTCATTATATTAGAACTGGTAACTACCGCTGTCTTTATATTATTCTCCTTAAGATCCTTGATAAAATCAATAAATCCGCCTACATACTCGAACTTCATTGTATGCTCAAATTCATCGAGTCGCTTTACTATTTCAGACTGTTCTTTCTCCATTCCAGCAAAATACTTATCAAATATTTGCACAAGAGTTTGTCCTTTGATGGTATATTCCAATCCTGGTTTATCCGGATGATATAAACGGCACTGACTGCCCCAGAAAACAGTATACTGGTCCTCTGTATTAAAGACAACACCATCTAAATCAAAAAGTGCTGCACGAATCTGTTTACTTGCCATAACTAATATAATTTTACGGCTGCAAAATTAATCAATTTATAAAATAAAACAGAAATTATTTGTGGTTTTCCTTGGTTTGATTTAATTTTGCAATTAAATAGTGATAAAATGAGAAGATTAATAATTTCCTTATGCTTTGTTTTTTCCGTATTATCAATGATTTGTTCATGCGGAGGCACATCTAGTTCTAATAAGAGTGGAACGGACAGCATCATGTTTGACAGTATCAAAATGGATTCTACCGTATTTCTTACAGAAGATACGGCAGGTCCACGATGCCATATCAGTTTATGTCTCACTTATGCAAAAGGGAAAAACGCTGAATATATAAACGATTCTATTATAAGATCTGGAGTATTGTGTCCTGACTACTTTTCTATAACACCACAGAAAATATCTGTACCTGAAGCTGCAGATTCTTTTATGACAAGGTATCTGAATGATTATAAGGTTGATTATGGTAGTTTATATAAAGCAGACAAAACTCATGGCAGTTCATACAATTGTGAATATATTGTCAAAACATATGTCAGCCAAGAGGCTGAAGATTACTATACCTATATAGCAAACATTTATAGTTATGGTGGCGGTGCTCATGGGAGTTCTGTTATAATAACAAAGAACATAGATAAAAAAAGCGGTAAAATTGTTTCATTAAAAGACCTTTTTGTACCTGGTTATGAAATTGAGCTGAATGATTTGATTGTAAAAAATCTATGTAAGACATATAATGTAAAAAATTTGAATGAACTTAACGAAAAAAGCATCTTTATGGGTATAGATGTTTACCCTTCAGATAATTTTATAATTAATGATGATGGAATAACTTTCATTTATTCGCCTGACGAAATTGCATATCATGCAGCAGGAGAAATTAGAGTTGATATTAGTAATTCTGAATTGGAAAATCTTTTTAAGAAGAAATAATGCCTAATGGAGACAATATTAAAATATTTCAGCAAACTTACAGATGCTCAAAAGCAGCAGTTTGAAGCATTGTATGATTTATATCACGACTGGAACAATAAAATAAATGTTATATCAAGAAAAGACATTGATTCTTTATATGAACATCATGTTTTACATTCCCTGGCAATAGCTAATGCGATAAAATTCAGACCTGGAACAAAAGTATTAGATTTTGGTACCGGAGGCGGATTTCCTGGTATTCCTCTTGCAATAATGTTTCCTGAAACTCAATTCAAACTAATAGACGGTACAGGGAAAAAAATATTGGTTGTAAATGAAGTCTCAAAAGCTATCGGGCTGAAGAACTGCGAAGCTGAACAAATAAGAGGTGAAAACGAGCAGGGTAAATATGATTTTGTCGTTAGCAGGGCTGTTATGCAATTGCCTGATTTAATACGCATAATAAAGAAAAATATAAGTAATAATCAGCGTAATTCTATGCCCAATGGCATATTCTGCCTCAAAGGAGGAGACGTCTCTAATGAGATAAGCAAGTTTAAGCATATTGCAGAAGTTACAGATATAAGCAAAATGTTTAATGAAGAATGGTTTAAGAATAAATATCTTATTTACGTTCCACTTTAAGTTATATTAAATGCAATGCTGAACATACAAAGAATCGTATGTAACATGTTTCAAGAAAACTGTTACATTGTAAGCGATGACACCAAAGAATGTGTTATCATTGATTGTGGTGCTTTTTATGAAGAAGAGAAAAAGGAAATTACAAATTATATAAGAGACAACCAACTCATTCCAAAACATCTGCTTTGTACACATGCACATATTGATCATAATTTTGGGAATTATGCTATATATAAAGAATTTGGGCTTAAACCGGAAGTATGCATTAATGATAAAATATTGATGCATAAATTAAAAGAACAAGCCTATACTTTTATCGGATTAACTTACAACGAAGAAATCCCTGAAGTTGAAAAATATTTAAAAGAAGCAGATACAATTTCATTTGGTACACATTGTTTCAGCATACTGCAAACCCCAGGCCATACGCCCGGTTCCGTATTGTTTTATTGTAAAGATGAATCTATAGCATTTTCTGGAGATACCTTATTTAGAATGAGTATAGGCAGGACAGACTTTGAATTTGGTAGTTATAATGAAATAATAAATAGTTTAAAGAAAATTGCCTCGTCTCTCCCTGCAGAAACAATAATACTTCCTGGGCATGGCGACAAGACAACACTCAAAGACGAGATAACATATAACCCATATTTTAAATAAATATTTAAACAACGTAATGACAATTAAACCGGAAAAGATTATATTAGGCATAGACCCCGGAACAAATATAATGGGATATGGGTTGCTCAAAGTTAATGGCAACAAAGCTTCTATGATGGCTATGGGCGTCATAGATATGAGAAAAATTCATGACCCATATCTAAGACTAGGACGCATCTTCGACCGAGTGAGTAGTCTTATAAAAGAATTTTTACCTGACGAAATGGCGATTGAAGCACCTTTTTTCGGTAAAAACATACAATCGATGCTCAAACTTGGCAGAGCACAAGGAGTTGCTATTGCAGCAGCGATACACTACGATATTCCAATACACGAATATGCCCCATTAAAAATTAAAATGGCAATAACAGGACAGGGGCTTGCCTCAAAAGAACAAGTTGCTGGTATGCTCAAACGTTTATTAAATATAAAAGAAGAAGAATTGACCCCATTTATGGATGCAACAGATGCATTGGCTGCTGCATATTGTCATTTCCTGCAGTCTAACGCCCCAACTACAAGCCATACATATAGAAGTTGGAAAGATTTTATAAACAAGAATAAAGAAAAAATACATGCCTAAAAGAAGAGATTTACTTTTCTCATAAGCAAATATAATAAAAGAAATAGTAAACACACGTTTTAATTCAGTAAACCACATTTGTCCTTTTTAGAAAGAAGATTAAACTGCTTATCAATGTCGATAAATTAAGATTCTAACAATTCTATAACAATATCAGTGGTAAGCTTTTTCTAATTCGCATCTCAAAATCAATAATCTATTTCAGCCGATATTTCAACATGCAGATTATCATAGTTGCAATAATACTCATCTCCGGTATCGTATATATTGGTATAAAAATATATCGAACATTTACCCACAATAATGGTCCATGTACAGGATGTCCTCTTAGTGATGCATGTTCAAAAGGAAAAAAGAAAGACAATTGTAAATCATCCGAAAATCAAATAACATAAAATATTAGACTATAATTTTAAGTTTTAATTCAAGAAAAACATTATATATAATTTCGATGGTATATGGAATAATTGAAATTATGCAATAAATTATATCCTAACAAAACGATACCGCACACGTTTTTTATTATAAAATAGATAGTATCTTAATGATAGCAAAATTGAGACTTGCCACAAATTAAATGACAAGTCTCAATCCTTTGTTCATCATAATATAATTGTCAAATATTATTTTTCAGTATCAGGAGTCTTCGAGGCGACCCTTTTTGTTGATGTTCTCTTTGCTGCTGGTTTTGCAGATTTTGCCTTTTCCATCTTCACCTTTAATTTTTCTTCAGCAGCCTGCATCTTTTCAACTTTGGCTTTTAGGCGTACAATTTCTTTATCCTTCATTTCGATTTCATCACCTTGATTCTTTATGGTTGTAAGTAAAGAATTAAGTTCTTCATTGTCAATCTCCTCTGGATAAAGTGTATTTACACGATTCATGAAATCACCTAATATATTCATGTAATTTGTAAAGGCATCAAAAGGAGAACTGTAGATACCTCTATCTAAACCAACATTTGATGGTTTGGTTGTCATAAATCGGAAATTATTGCTTGCCTGTAAGTAATCCCAATCCTGGTTAATGCGCGGATCATTTGCAATCCTGACACGATCTGCAACACTATATAATTTGTTGAATGCTTCTCTTTGCATCGGATTTCCGAGCCAGCAACTTACGTCACGCTCCTCGTCTACCCAAGATAAAGTGTCGGGAACATCCAAATCGCCAACACTATTCATCTTTAAACAAATTTCTGTCGGTGTAGAGAAATTGATGCCTCTAGCTTTTGCACATGCTGGCAATGCTTTTATAAACTCAAGTATATTTGAAGATAATGGTTGAGCAATTCCTATAGCAGAAAGCTCCATAAAAATATTAATTATTTGTTCATTTTCCGGAAGAGATGCAATTCGGTCCATATAATTGTCAGCAAACAAAGGATACCCATCCCATTCACTGTTATTAAAACGTAAACTTACATCATCACTAAGTTCAATATCTCTTAATAACAGTTTAAGATTTGGAGCCATCGGACAATTATAAACATAATGTGGAGACTTCCATCCCAAAACATGTTTTGCACCTTCAGTAAGCATTCCCTTGAATCCCATCGCTGCCGCTTGTGCACCAATAGAATCTGTATAAATCAGAGAAGAGTTACGCAACACAGCAGGTTTCTTACCAAAATATTCCTGCATTTTTGCAGCTTGTTTCTTAACATCATCTGCAAATGTCTCTTCGTTGACAAGAGAAGACAAACCATGCGAATATGGTTCTGCGAGAAATTCTACACACCCAGTGTCATTTAATTCTTGCAATTTGGTTATAACCTGAGGAGCATGCATCTCCAACTGCTCTAAACCTACGCCAGAAATAGAAAATGCAAGTTTAAAATATTTTCCATTATCACGAATCATTTCTTGAAATGCATTTAATGCAGGCATATATGAGCGCTCCGCGATATCACTTATACTACGCTCATTTTCAAAATCATCATAATAATAATGGTCAGTTCCTATATCAAAGAAACGATAACGTTTTAAATGAATAATTTGATGTATTTCAAAATATAGGCATATTGTTTTCATAGCAAAAGTCTTTTTTATTTGTATTTGTCTTAAATATTATTTGTTGTATATGATTATCTGTACCCTAAAGTACGTTCATAAAGTTCACGTATCCATAAACCAACTTTCTCCCACGTAATTTCGTCAACTTCACGCTTACCCTCACTTTGCAGATATTTAAACAGGCTTTCATTGTGGCAGATTGAATAAATTGAATCTGCAAGTGCATGGATATCCCAATAATCAACTTTAATACAATTGGTCAGTATTTCAGCACATCCACTTTGCTTTGATATAATAGTTGGAGTACCGCATTGCATAGCCTCCAGCGGAGATATTCCAAACGGTTCACTAACAGACGGCATTACATATACATCAGAATCCTTAAGGCATTCATAAACTTGCTTGCCACGCATAAAACCAGGAAAATGGAAACGGTCAGCAATACCACGTTCAGCTGCAAGATATATCATTGCATCCAACATGTCACCACTTCCAGCCATGCAAAAACGCACATTTCTTGTACGATGTAATACCATATTTGCAGCTTCAACAAAATACTCAGGTCCTTTTTGCATTGTTATTCGTCCCAAGAAAGTCACAACTTTTTCCTTATTCGTATGATCTGGACGCGGGATATCTTGTAATTCCTGACGCAATGGATATACAGCATTATGTACAGTAAAGCATTTACGTGGGTCTTGATGATACTGATTAATCACAGTTTGACGTGTGAGTTCACTAACACACATTATACAATCAGCATTATCCATACCATCTTTCTCTATAGAATAAACAGTAGGATTCACCTTGCCACGGCTACGGTCAAAATCCGTTGCATGAACATGTATACACAAAGGCTTTCCACTAATCTTTTTTGCATGTATTCCAGCCGGATATGTAAGCCAATCATGTGCATGTATAATATCAAACTCCTGTTGACGTGCAACGACGCCAGCAACAATTGAATAATTGTTTATTTCACTATGAAGATTGTCTTGATATTTACCGGAAAATTCAATACAACCAAGGTCATTTACCAACATGTAATTGAAATCAGCATATATGTGATCCCGCATTTTGTAGTACAAATCCGGATCCATTATATTACCGACACGTTCTTTCACATAATCATAATTTACATCACGATAAACTACAGGAACGGCATTCATTGCAATAACATTCAAGAAACTGCAATCTTCATCACCCCATGGTTTAGGAAGACAAAATGTTATTTCAACGTCTCCCTGAGCAGCCAAACCTTTAGTTATACCATAACTTGCAGTTCCAAGACCTCCCAAAATATGAGGAGGATATTCCCAACCAAACATTAAAACTTTCATTATAGTCCCTCCTCGATTATTTTACATATGAATATTTTTCCAAAAGATTTAAAGTACGAAGAATTTCAGCGACATTCATAGCATAAGATATCGCTCCTCTAGCCTTGAATGGCGGATTACCATCGAATAGTTCTGGAATAGTTCCTAGACAATTAATAATCATCTCATCCTCGTATCCAACCATCTGCCTTTCAATAAAACTTAATCTTGTACGTTTATATAGTTTTAGACAAGCCTCCATATAGAATCCGCCAAGCCAAGGCCATGCTGTGCCCTGATAATAAGAGTAATCACGATTTGCTCCTGAACATACAGGACTATAACCTCCGCTCTTAGGTGAAAGCGAACGTAATCCTTTAGGAGTTAACAATTCACGTGTACAAATATCCAAAACACTTTTTTTCTGTTCTGGTGATAAAGGAGAATAATCAAAAGCGACCGGGAATATCATGTTCGGGCGCACACTCCAATCCATCATATTGCCATCCACATAATCAAACAGATATCCATAATCATTCAAGAATGTCCTTACGAATGATTGTTTACATGATTCTGCCAAGTCTTCCCATTGGTTAGCTTTTGTCTCATTGTTATTCTGCTTTGCTAATTTAGCTCCAAACTTAAGTGCATTAAACCATAGAGCATTAAATTCCACTATATAACCAGATCTTGGTACAACCGGCTTACCATTAACAATAGAATTCATCCATGTTATCGGCTTATCATGGCCATTTGCATAAAGAAGACCATTAGTGTCGAGACGCAAATTTGGATGTTTGCCGTCTATGATATAACATATAATATCACTTATCAACTTACCATACATGCTTATGCATTTTTCGTCACCGGCAGACTTTGCATATTGCTGTATAGCCCAAATTGCCCATAACATAACATCCGGCTGATCTATCTCCGTAATTTTAACTGTAAGTGGCTTGTTTTGCATAAACTCTCTCAACCCCTTTTCTGCCGTTTTCATAACAAGTTCAAAATAGTCTTGCTCGTCTATTGAAAGGGTTAGTCCTGGAAGAGATATAAATGTATCACGAGCTCGGCATTTAAACCACGGATATCCAGCAAGAAGATACCTCTCTGTCTTATTGGCACTATTATGAAACTGATGGGCCGCATTCACTAAACAATGAAAAAAATTGTCACGCGGAGAACGGTCATCTACTTCTTTGTCAAAAAGGTGCTTCATTGTACTTGTTTTAATTTCTGAAGTTGAAGCTGCAAATACAATACTTTCACCTTTCTTTATGTTCATCTCAAAATATCCGGGGACATATAGGTCTTCAACATAAGAATAGCCGCGTTCTTGCTCTTTCGGATATTCGATACCACGATACCAATCAGGGACAAAAACAAATTCATTTGCCTTGCTAAACTGCATATAGAGATCAGGATAACCTGCATACATACAAGTTTTAATACCATTGTCAACCATCTGAAAGTCGCGGCTGGCTGTATTGTTCTCATGCGTGCATTGGTTAACACTTCTAAATGCCATGAAAGGCTTGAATCTTAAGGTTGTTTCACTATGTGCATCCAACAATGTATAACGTATCAATATACGATGCTCGTAATGCTGAAAAACAACTTCTTTTTTCAAGAGAACTCCTCCAACACGATAAATTGTTGTAGGCACTTTTTCACAATAAAATTCACGAATGTATTTATGCCCTTTTGGACTAAAGTTATTACCTTGATACTTATGCAGTCCTAAATTGAACTCAGCACCATGCTGAACCACAGTAACGTCTAACGATGAAAGCAAAACATGATTATCATCATCTAGTTCCGGAACAGGAACAACAAGTAAACCATGATACTTACGAGTGTTACAATCCACAATTGTAGAACATGAATAAGCCCCTGAACGGTTTGTACGCAACAACTCTCTTGAAAGAGATTCTTCAAGATTAGTCATAAGAGCTTTTTCGAATCGAAGATAACTCATAGTTGTATATATATAAGATTTAAAGTTTGCATTTCTTAAATCATTTTGAGACCAATTGATCCTATCATCTCAAAAGACAGTTCAAAAGTACTAAAATTATTTTTAAAACAAGAACAAATTCTATTTTTTTTAATTGAATAAGCCTACTTATAAACAATTTATCATTAAGGATTCTATTTTATAGGCGTATTCTAATAAAATCCATCTGTGATTAACAGATTTCACGTCAACTTTACTTTCAAAATTGAGCAAAGTTTTTAAATATAAAAGTAATTTTATGTACCATTTAATATATATACTACGGAGATATAAACCGCATCTTATATACATAAAACTACACTATTTTAAAAAACTTCTTTACAGAAGATTGTCTTCACAAGGGCAGCATTATATATTTGACAATATTTTCCTTACAAATATTTTCAAAACTTATTAAATTAGCAGACCTCAAGAGTTTATAATACCACAAATATTTAAAATATCTTTTATTTCTACCCATTTTAGATAGAAATAAAAGACATTTAACCTAATACTATATTAGAACGTACTCGACTTAATGTTTCGGGAGTCATCTGCAAATAGCTTGCAATATAAACCAATGGGGCACGAAGTGTTACTTGCGTAGCCAGTTTACACATTTTACGATATCTGTCTTGCGCAGTTTCAAACCTAAGTAAATCTGCATGTATCTGTGAGAGGATTAATGACTCCTCCAATATTTTCCTGTACAATATTTGTATATTCACATTATGCAGAGCAACTTCCTCCAAACGCGCTTTTGGTAAAGCATATATCAAGACAGGCTCCAAAGCCTCCACTTGCAGACTCGTAGGTTCTTCTTTAAAAAGGCTTTCTATACACATAACGATATTGCCCTCAACAGCCATATGCTCTGTAACTTCTTTACCTTTTTTAAAATAGAATTGCCTGACAAGCCCCTTCTCTATATAGTAAATGTGCTTACATATCTCGCCCTCACTTAGAATCATCTGCCCCTTTGCAAATTTCATCGGCACAAGGATATTCTCTAATATGTCTAGCTCATCATGAGTCATCGTACTATATTTACGCGCAAGCTCACGTGCTATGTCCCGTGTTGTTTTCAATACTTCCTTCATTGTGTCCTCCTTCTTCTTGATTAAGATTAATCCAATTTCAATACTGCAAGAAAAGCCTTCTGAGGTACTTCGACATTACCGATTTGCTTCATTCTCTTCTTTCCTTTCTTCTGCTTTTCAAGAAGTTTACGCTTACGGCTGACATCTCCTCCATAACACTTTGCTGTTACGTCTTTTCTGACACATTTAATTGTTTCTCTTGCTATTATTTTTGCTCCGATAGCAGCCTGAATTGCAATATCAAATTGCTGACGCGGAATCAGCTCCTTCAACTTTTCACACATACGTCGCCCAAAGGTTGCAGCATTATCCTGATGAGTTAAAGTAGACAAGGCGTCTACAGGCTCACCATTCAACAATATGTCAAGTTTGGCAAGTTTTGAAGGACGGAAACAGTCAACATGATAATCAAAAGACGCATAACCCTTTGATACACTTTTTAATTTATCATAAAAGTCAATGACGATTTCGCCCAAAGGAATCATAAAATGAAGTTCAACTCTATTGCCACTAACATATTCTTGATTTATGAGCTCACCTCGCTTGTCAAGACACAATTTCATTATCGGGCCAATGAAATTAGAACTTGTTATTATTGAGGCTCTGATATATGGTTCTTCTATATGGTCTATCAATGTACTGTCAGGCAGTCCTGACGGATTATGTACTTCTTTAACATTGCCGTGCTTATCATAAACCATATATGAAACGTTCGGCACTGTTGTTATCACGTCCATATCAAACTCACGGTCAAGACGCTCTTGAACTATCTCCATATGAAGAAGTCCCAAGAAGCCACATCTGAACCCGAAACCCAACGCCACAGACGATTCCGGTGAGAAAGTCAAAGATGCATCATTAAGTTGCAACTTCTCTAGTGATGCTCTCAAATTCTCATAATCGGCCGGATCTATGGGATAAACACCTGCAAACACCATTGGTTTTACCTCCTGGAATCCAGAAATAGCATTCTCACATGGACGTGCCACGTGCGTAATAGTATCGCCGACCTTAACTTCCTTACTGTCTTTTATACCGCTGATAATGTATCCGACATCTCCAGTTGACAGCCTTTGTCGCGGAATCATATCCATCTTTAACACACCAACTTCGTCAGCAGTATACTCCATTCCGGTATTGTAAAACTTAACTTTATCACCTTTTGCTATACTGCCATTTTCTATCTTGAAGTAAGCAATAATTCCCCTGAAAGAATTGAATACAGAATCAAAAATTAGAGCCTGCAGTGGAGCATCAGAATCACCTGACGGATGAGGTATACGTTCTACAACAGCATTAAGAATTTCAGGTATACCTTCACCTGTTTTTCCTGATGCCCGAATAATTTCCGCTCTGTCACAACCCAACAAGTCTACGATTTCGTCCTCAACTTCGTCAGGCATAGCAGAAGGCATATCTATTTTATTTATAACAGGAATGATTTCTAAATCATGCTCTAACGCCATGTAAAGGTTACTGATGGTTTGAGCCTGAACACCCTGAGTTGCATCAACAACCAACAAGGCTCCTTCACATGCAGCAATACTACGTGAAACTTCATAAGAAAAATCGACATGCCCCGGAGTATCAATAAGATTAAGTATATATTTTTCCCCGTTCAATTCATACTCCATTTGTATGGCATGGCTTTTAATTGTTATTCCACGTTCACGCTCAAGATCCATATCATCAAGCATCTGGCCTTCTGTTATCTGAATGGTTTTTGTATATTCAAGCAGTCGGTCAGCTATAGTTGATTTTCCGTGGTCAATATGTGCGATTATACAGAAGTTTCTTATTTCGTTCATCAGTAATTTATTTTTGGAACGCAAATATACAAAAAAATGCACTTCGTTCCTAATAAATTAGCCGTTTTTATGAATAAAATAAAAAAAACAATATACATTGGTTCTTATCAAAAGATATTAATTACTTTTGCAAACAAAATAAAGAGGATTTATGAAAAAGTATTTGTTAATTGCATTTGTTGCCGTTTTTCTGGCTTCATGCCATGAAAGTCTCGAGGAAAGGGCCGAGCGTGAAGCCAAAGAGTTTACAAAAAAGAATTGTCCCATGAAAGTATCTGAATATGTCACAAACGATAGTATGACATACGAAAAAGACTCCCGCACGATACACTATTATTACTCAATAAAGGGCAAGGCTGATACAACTGCATTAGACAAGAAGCAGGCGAAAGCAGAGCTGATAAAAGGAATAAAAGATGCGACAGGAATACGCAACTACAAAGAAAACGGTTTCAACTTTGCATACACTTACTATTCAACGAAGAACAAAGGCCAAATACTATTGGATGTAAAAATCACTCCAAAAGAATACAATACCAAATAGAATCAAACCTGATATATAATTTTGCCGTTAACCCAAGTTCTAAGTACATTTGGATTAACGGCAAAAAATTTGACTATTTTTTTACTTATAAAGTTCATCAATAGCCCTACAAAGCTGATCAGGACAACTTGTCGCCTTGTAGCCACAACGTATTCCGTCTAACCGCGCTTTAACATCGTTGACGTTCATCCCTCTTACCAAGGAACATATTCCCTGTAAGTTTCCGTTGCAGCCGCCTTCAAAGCTAACGTCTACTATGCAGTCATTATCATCAACCTTTAGATTAATCATCTGGCTGCAAGTGCCTGAAGTCTTATAAGATATACTTTTCATTATTACAAAAAGTCAAGGAATGATTATTCCGGTTTCATGTTTGTATAAACGTTCTGAACATCGTCATCATCCTCAAGCAGCTCAACCATCTTATCAATAGTTTCACGCTCTTCCGGTGTAACGTCTTTCAGGTCGTTAGGTATGCGTGTAAACTCAGCACCGGTAACTTCAAAGCCATTTTCTTCAAGGTGTTTCTGAATTTCACCGAAACATTTCGGATCGCCATAGATGGTTATCTCACCTGATTCCTCATCTGTGTCGTATTCGTCATCAACACCATAATCGATAAGATCAAGTATCAGCTCATCCATTTCAACACCATCCTTTTTCTTGAATGTGAACACACATTTATGATCAAAAAGGAAAGACAGACTTCCCATTGTGCCGAGGTTGCCGCTGAATTTATTAAATATAGCTCTTACGTTTCCTACCGTACGTGTTGTGTTGTCTGTGGCAGCATCAACGAATATGGCTATTCCGTGAGGACCATATCCCTCATATGTAACCTCCTTATAATCACTCTGATCCTTACCCATAGCGTTTTTGATTGCACGCTTAACATTCTCAAGCGGCATATTCTCACGCTTAGCGTTAAGAATGATAGAACGAAGATGAGGATTGTTGTCCGGATCCGGTCCACCTGCTTTCACAGCTATAGCTATCTGCTTACCAATTTTTGTAAATGTTCTGGCCATGTGGCCCCATCTCTTTAATTTCGTAGCTTTACGATACTCAAACGCTCTTCCCATTATATCTATATTTTAATATTCAACAAAAGTTTTATCTAAGTTCGGCTTTAAGCTCTTTCTTCAAGTTAGCTATAATCTTTGTCATTATAGCATCTATCTGCTTGTCGTTCAATGTCTTGCTTTCATCTTGCAGGATAAAGTTGACGGCATAGCTCTTTTTGCCTTCCGGAAGATTCTTACCTTCATAAACATCGAAAAGGTCAACTTCCTTAAGGAATTTCTTTTCAGACTGATATGCAATACGCTCAATTGCTTCAAACTTTACATCCTTATCGAGCAACAAAGCCAGGTCACGGCTCACAGCAGGATATTTGCTTATCTCGCGGAAGCTTATTGTCGATTTTCTTACAGCCTTTGTAACAGCAGTCCAATTGATATCTGCATAATAAACCTCGTTCTCTATGCCCATAGCCTTTTGCAGCTTCTTGCATATAATGCCTAACTCTGCCAGAAGTTTGCCTCCACGATTCATGACAGAAAGTCCCTTATGGTAAATATTATTAGAACTCTCCTTGAAAACAACGCTTCCCAATGGCAAACCAATACGGCGGAATATATTCAACACATGAGCTTTAAGTTCAAAGAACGAAGAATCTTCATCTGCATGAATCCAGCTTCCTGACACTCGCTTACCTGTTATCCATAGTCCAAGATGTGTTTCTTCCTTATAAGCCTGCATTGGATTGTCATTGTTCTTCTTTTCAGGAGAATAATGATAAACATTGCCGAACTCGAAGAATTTAAGATCAGGATTCTTTCTGTTTGCATTGTATGCTATGCTCTCCAAACCGCCGAAAAGCAATGTTCCTCTTAAAACATTCAGGTCAGAACTCAGCGGATTCATAATCTTAACAAGATTTTCCTGACTATAACAATTAAGGTCTGTATAATATGCAGCCTTTGTCAGAGAATTGTTAAGAATCTCGTTAAAGCCATCACCTACGAGCTGTTCGCCTATAAGGTTTTCAAGCTTATGCTTGTTGTCTTCATCGCCCTTAATAACCAATGAGCTTTTAAGCTGTGTAGAGATTTCCACATTATTATAACCATATATTCGGAGAATGTCCTCTACAACGTCACATGGACGCTGAACATCAACACGATATGGCGGCACGCACAGTTCAAGACCTTCAGAAGTTTCGCTTTCTATCCTCATTTCAAGGCTTGTAACAATGCTTTTAACCGTTTCTGCAGGTATTTCCTTTCCCACAAGGCTATTGACATAGTCATATTTCAATGACACCTTGAAGTCCTGTATTGGCTCCGGATAAACGTCCTTTATCTCCATTGAAACCTTACCACCGGCAAGTTCCTTACACATTATGGCGGCTTGTTTCAAAGCATAAATTACTCCATTGGGATCAATACCACGTTCAAATCTGAACGACGCATCAGTGCTAAGTCCATGACGGCGCGCGCTCTTTCTAATCCATGTCGGATGGAAATATGCACTCTCAAGAACTACATTTGTGGTTGAATCATATGTACCACTACCCTTTCCACCAAACACACCGGCTATACACATGGCATCTTCCTCATTGCATATCGCGAGGTCATGATTGCTCAATTTGTGCTCCTCGCCATCCAGCGTAACAAATGGCGTGCCTTCCGGCATTGTCTTAACGACAATATGATGTCCTTTAACCATGTCCGCATCAAAGCAGTGCAGCGGCTGTCCATAGGCCATCATGATGTAGTTTGTAATGTCAACTATATTATTTATCGGTCTCAGACCAATTGTGCGTAATTTATTCTGAAGCCACTCAGGACTTTCCTTTACGTCACATCCTGTAATACTTACACATGCATAACGCTTGCAGGCCTCGTTGTTTTCAATGGTTACTTCTACAGGCAAATCTTCATTGTCAACACAGAATGCTTCACAATCAGGACGATGAAGTGATGTTTTGTATCCATTTTGCACGAGCCAAGCGTACAAATCACGCGCTACGCCCCAGTGAGAAAGGGCATCTGCCCTGTTGGCTGTTATATCTACTTCTATCAGCCAGTCGCTTTCCAGATTATAATATTCTGCAGCAGGCATACCGACCTTAGTATCTTCAGGCAAAACTATTATGCCGTTATGATCTGTGCCAACGCCTATTTCATCTTCAGCACAAATCATTCCAAAGCTTTCTACTCCGCGTAATTTTGATTTTTTAATGACAAATTCCTTGTCACCATCATACAACACGCATCCTAAGTCTGCAACAATAACTTTCTGACCGGCAGCAACATTTGGTGCGCCACAAACAATTTGCGACGGAGTCTCACGACCCAAATCAACGGTCGTAACATGCAGATGATCAGAATTTGGATGCATTTCACATGTAAGCACCTTGCCTACATACAGGCCTTTCAGGCCGCCTTTGATGCTTTGAACCTCCTCAAGAGCATCAACTTCAAGACCTTCTGACGTAAGTGCGTCACACACTTCTTGTGGAGTCAGGTCGAAATCGACATACTCTTTGAGCCACTTATAAGATATATTCATTGAAATTAGTTTTATACTTTCCTTTAATCGGACGCAAAAGTACTAATTTTAAATCATTTATACAAACGTTTCAAATAAAAACTGACTTATGTATTACCTGATATTCCATGCGAATAAAAACACAGCAATAGACCGGTAAACATTCTGCATGTCAAGTAAACGTATATTAACCTAATGTCAGTTAGATTATCGCTTTTATGTTAAATTCAAGCCTTATATTTCATATTATTTCCAATATTGGTCTATATTTTCTGCGAAACAGACACAAAAGGCAGTATCAACATAACAACCTGAATATCAAGCACTTAAAATACCGCATAGAGAATACATAAAAAACGCACCTATAATATACCGCCTTTTACCGGCTAATTAAGCATGTTTCATAACACAAATCAATGTGTTTTGACTTATAAAACAATATGTTTTTGTGTAGAAATAATCATAAATCAATGATAACATCCCTACTAAAAACAGAAAAACCGAACAGAAACTACCCTATCGGTATTACTTATCGAACAAAAGCAAAGCTAGAGTACACGCAGCAAAAGTGTTAACGAAAATCCGCCGAAAGTTAATTTTTGCATACAGCAATGTTAACCAGCCTTAAACCCGCTAAAAACGACATTGTTTGATTAAGACACAAAATGCAAATTATATGACACTACCATTTGCCTAAACACAGATTATTATATGCAATAAAAATACTTATTAAGCAATCTGTAATGTTGCAAATTTGCAAATTAAACATTAATTTTGCAATTATGAATACTAGTTTTGACAGCAGCAATAGTCCCTTAGTAAGTTTTATTATTACATGCAGAAACCTGCCTGTAAAACAAATAACTGAATGCCTAGACAGCATCACAGGCCTATCGCTTAGAACAAAAGAGAAAGAAATAATCGTTATCGACGACGGTTCTGATGTTTCGATAATTGACTGTTTAGAAAAATATCGCGATGAAATAATATATGTCAGACAGAAAAAGAACGGCGTCAGTTCAGCAAGAAACCTTGGCTTAAGAATGGCCTCTGGTAACTTTATACAATTTATAAATGGTGAAGACAAACTAATCCCTGATGCATACGAACATTGTTTGGATATAGTCAGATATAACGTACCAGATATTGTACTGTTCAACTCCTCCGGTAAAAAGAAGGAAACGTCATCTTTTTACATACCGGAGCCTATGGACGGTGCCCACTATATGCGTCATAACAATCTTCATGCCACGGCATGGGGTTATATATTTAACCGAAAAATATTGTTGGACTTACGTTTCAACCCAAGCTTATTGAATACGGATGAAGAATTCACCCCACAACTTTTTCTACGTGCTGAAAAAGTTTACAGCACAGACATTGTCGCCTATTCATACAAGAAACGACCATCTGATTCGATAAAGGATAAAGATCCCCGACTTATACTAAAACGCCTGAATGACATAGAACACATTATATTTCATTTGAAAGAACTATCAGAACAATTGCCAATCGCAGACAGCCAGGCATTACAAAGACGTGTATCACAACTTACGATTGATTACATCTTCAGCATTATAAGGCTTACACGTTCTTCTAAACAGCTTAGCTCACGCTTGAAACGCCTTGAAGATTGCGGCCTGTTCCCATTGCCGGATAAAAGATATAGTCGCAGTTACACTATATTAAGAAAACTGACAAAAAACAGAATGCTGCGGAAATGCTTGTCTTTGGTTCTAAAATAAAGATTGGTCTCCATATATTTTTAATCATAAAAGCCCATTGAACGGAAGACTGTAACCAATTGTATAAAGATATAGAATAGTTCTTTTCATACAAAAGACATTCAATAACTGAACGTAATAAAACCGAAAAAGAATATTAAATATTTCTCTTTCGGCTTTATTGCTAAGATACTAAGGCATAAACATTGCCCAATTATCCAAAATTATCATACATTATAGATTCTGGTTCAACTCCAAGACTGTCGAGCATCTTTACTACTGCATTACTCATTGGACCAGGACCACACATATAATATTCAATATCCTCAGGAGAGTCGACAAGCTTAAGATAAGTATCATACATTACCTGATGTACAAATCCTGGCGTATATTTTACACCGGCCTTATCTGCCTCAGGATCCGGTCTATCCAATGCCAGATGGAAATGAAAATTATCAAACTCCTTCTCCAATTCCAAGAAATCATTAAGATAGAACACTTCTGCAAGCGACCTTGCTCCGTAAAAATAATGAAGTTCACGATCTCTAACATTCAACGTTTTCGTCATATGCATTATCTGTGAACGTAAAGGAGCCATACCTGCTCCACCGCCAACCCAAATCATTTCTTTCTTGCTGTTGAAAATAGGATGGAAATCTCCATAAGGTCCGCTCATTATTACCTTATCACCAGGTTTACGGCTAAAAATATAAGATGACGCTATTCCTGTAGGAACATCCTGAAAGCCGACCTGAGGCCTTGGTTTGAAAGGAGGCGTGGCAATACGGACTGTAAGCATGATTCTGTCGCCTTCTGCAGGATAGTTTGCCATTGAATATGCCCTAATTGTTGGTTCTGGATTATTTGCCTTTAGCGAGAATATATTAAACTTCTCCCACATAGGAAGAAATTTTTCCCCTATGCTGTCTTTGTCAATATCCTTGTCATAATCAATACAATCATATGCAGGTATTTTAATTTGAGCATATGATCCTGGAACGAAGTCCATATGCTCGCCTTCAGGAAGGGCAACAATAAATTCTTTAATAAAAGAACTTACGTTTTTGTTGCTGATTACAGTACATTCCCACTCCTTTACGCCCAAAACACTTTCTGGAACTCTAATCTTTAAATTACCCTTCACCTTGCATTGACATCCAAGTCGCCAATGATCTTTTATTTGCTTACGTGTAAAGTGTGGTTTTTCTGAATCAAGAATTTCCCCACCTCCTTCAAGCACCTGAAGCCTGCATTGTCCGCAGCTTGACTTTCCACCACAGGCAGACGGAAGGTATATACCATTTTCTGTCAGTGTAGACATCAGCGACGCTCCTTGAGGCACCGATATAGTTGTCTTGTCATTTATATTGATACTGACATTGCCGCTTGGCGACAAATAGCGCTTTGCAATCAGCAAAATAGTAACGAGCAAAAGAATTATTATAAGAAATACTGCTATACTCGTAAAAATAAACTGTACCATATTAAATTTATATTTTAAATCCAGAAAAACACATCATTGCCATCGCCATGAGACCTACAGTTATAAATGTAATGCCTAGCCCTTGCAATGGACGTGGCACATCACAATATTGCATTTTTTCTCTTATAGCTCCCATAGAAACAATTGCTAAGGTCCAGCCAATTCCGCTACCTGCCGCATATACCACAGCATCTACAACAGAACCGATATACTGAGAATTAGACGGATCGAGATTTATTCGCTGCTGCATAAATAAGGACGCTCCCATAATAGCACAGTTAACAGCTATCAAAGGTAAAAATATTCCTAAAGAAGAATATAAAGATGGTGAGAATCTTTCTACAACCATCTCCACAAGTTGCGTTATTCCGGCAATAACGGCAATAAATAGAATAAAGCTCAAATATGACAAATCAACGCCTTCCGCAAGACAGTCTGGTCCTAATACATAGACCTGCAACAAATAGTCAACAGGTACAGTGATAATAAGAACAAAAGTAACTGCCACACCAAGCCCTAATGAGGTCTTAACATTTTTTGAAACAGCTAGAAACGAACACATTCCAAGAAAGAATGCGAAAATCATATTGTCAACAAATATTGACCTGAAAAATAAACTTATAATGTGATCCATAACAAATATCTTATTCAAAACATTTAATCTTTTTCGGAAAAGAATGCCCTATGTATCCAAATAACACACCCCAGAAGTATCAATGCCATAGCCGGCATTGTCATCATACCGTTATTAATATAACCGGCATCATAGAAACTGTCAGGAATAATCTGTATTCCCAGCAAAGAACCTCTACCAAGAAACTCTCTCACAGCACCGACTATTACCAATATCATCGCATATCCAAGACCGTTTGACAAACCGTCTATAAAGCTTGGAATGGGTTTATTTATCATGGCAAAAGCTTCCAGACGTCCCATTAATATACAGTTTGTAATAATAAGACCGACATATACAGACAACTGCACACTTACGTCATATGCCACAGCCTTTAGAATCTGACTTACTATAGTTACTAATGCCGCAACAACTACAAGCTGGACTATAATTCTGATTCGGTTGGGTATGGTATGTCTTATAAGAGATATTATTACATTTGAGAAAGCCGTAATGATTGTTACAGCAAGCCCCATAACTATCGCAGGTTTCAATTGAGAAGTAACAGCCAAGGCAGAACAAATACCAAGGACCTGAACAAGTATAGGATTATCTACACTCAACGGCGTGGTGAAAATCTTTTTATTTTCTTTTGAAATTAACTTTCCCATAACACATTATTTTTTATTTGTCATTAAGAAAACTCATATATTTGCCTAAACAATCCTTTAGCATTAAGTCAACACCATTAGATGTCAATGTCGCTCCAGTTATGCCATCACATTGCGTGTGTTTGTCTTTAACGTCATTCTTTTTTACCACAGAAAGAGCTATACCGGAAACACCATCTTTTGTAAGTTTTTTACCGATAAACTGTTTTTGCCATTCTATATTATCTTTAATTTCTGCACCCAAGCCTGCCGTTTCACTTTCATGTGTGAAATATGCTCCGAAAACGGTGTTCTTGTCATAATCAATTGCTATATATCCGCTTATCGGTCCCCAAAGGCCCATTCCATATACGGGTATAACATATTTTGTTTCATTATTAATCTTGCAGACATACAAAGCAAGACGTCCAGCTTTAAAGTCTGCACTATTTAATTTAAATCCGGCCTGCTCTCCTCCTTTTGTTCCTTTTGTCAAAATCTGATTATCGGAGTTTATAACATCATCACTTTCTACAATACTTTTGTATTGTTCAGCTACCTCATTATCACTAAGCCCACGAATATTAAGTGCTGCCAATATCTGCTTTTTCTTATCTAATGCGACGTTTACGTCTTGTGCAGGCTTCAGATAACTTGAAATAAATGCAAGCAAAAAAGCAACAACAACAACAATTATCGCAGAATAAACGATGGTATAAATATTTGAATTAGTATTCAATATCTTTTTATCTTTTGCCATAATGCTATTAATTTAGATTTTTTGTGAAGTACGCTTAGCTCTCTTTGAAATATTGTGCTGAACAACACAATGATCAATAAGAGGCGCAAACATATTCATTAATAATATGGAGAGCATCATTCCCTCCGGATATCCTGGATTCATAATCCTTATTGCTATTGCAATAACGCCAATAAGAAATCCATAGATATATTTTCCGGTTTCAGTCCTTGCAGATGTAACAGGGTCAGTAGCCATAAACACAGCACCAAAGCAGAAGCCTCCAAGGAACAAATGTTCATACCATGTAATAGATGTCATACCTAATTCTTTAAAGACAAAGGCCATAAATGCCCCGCCAAAGAAGACGCTAAACATTGTCTTCCAACTTGCGATGCCCGTAAACAATAGTATTAATGCTCCTATGCCTATAGCAATTACACTTGTTTCACCAATAGAACCAGGAATTAAACCGACAATAAGCTCACGAAGGTCATATCCAATACTCAGATTCTGTGCTGTCAGAGCCAAAGGTGTTGCCTGCGTAAATGTATCAGGCAAGACATTACCCAAACCAAATATTGTGTCATTTGCTACCCACACGCTGTCACCACTCATTTCTGTTGGATAAGAGAAAAATAAAAATGCACGTGCTCCCAACGCCACATTAAAGATATTCATACCTGTACCGCCAAAAATCTCCTTCACAAAGATTACAGAAAACGCTACAGCTATAGCCAATATCCACAGCGGGCAATTAATTGGTATAATTAAAGGTATTAATATTCCACTAACAAGATAACCTTCTTGAATTTCTTCCCCTTTCATCTGAGCCCAAATAAACTCGATGCCCAAGCCAACAATATAACTAACAAGAATTTTAGGCAAAACGGCGAGAAATCCATATATGAAGAGATCAAAAAAAGTTGCATCAGCTAACCGGCCAGCAGCCAAATAATTCTGATAACCGACATTATACATACCAAATAATAAAGCGGGCAGCAATGCTATCACGACAATGCTCATAATACGCTTTGAATCAATAGCGTCATGTATATTTGTCCCCGTCTTTGATGTGGAATTTGGAACATATAAAAATGTTTCTATACCTTCAAAAACACTACGAAAACAATGGAGCTTTCCATCATCCTCAAATAAAGGCTTTATTTTATCTAAATAATTTCTCAACATATTAAGTAATATTTAAGCATTCTCTTTACGCAACATATCCAACCCTCTTCTCACTATATCTTGAAGTTCCAGTTTTGAAGAATCAACAAATTCAGGCAAAGCAAAATCTTCAGGAGAGACTTCGTATATACCCAATGCCTCCATTTTGTCAATATCTCCAACAATTATTGCTTTTATAAGATATTCACCTAAAATATCCATGGGCAATACGCTGTCATACTCTCCACTCATTATCATATTTCTTCTGCCACCTTTTACTCTCGCATCTAATGCATATTCTTTATTCTTCGTCAACCAGCTAAAATAGCTTCTATTAACAGAATAGTCCTTGAAACGCGGCATAATCCATCCAAACAGTTCATTTGTATCATCACCTTCAGGAATCACAGTCAGTTCTGAAGCATGAGCATCTACAAAATCATTTAAAGAACACTTACGTCCTGTAAGTACATTTCCATTAATGATTCTGACATTTCTTTCGTGTGAAATTTTATCTTTCAATAAAGTTTCTATCTTCTGCCCTACCAAGACATCAGCATAACAAGGCTCATGCACTTCACTGCCAACAATAGCTATTGTGTGATGTAAGTCCACTTTACCTTTATTAAATAATCTTCCAATATAAATGACAGTAGTAGGATCTACGGTCCAAACAACATCTCCCTTATTCACAGGATTAATATGATTTATCTGAACGCCTACATTACCTGCCGGGCACGGACCATCAAATATGTTTACCTCAACATCCTTCACACGGCGCAAACTTTCAGAACACTGATTACGTCCAATGCCCAAATATGTCTTCGATATCCTTGATAAAGCAGTCAAACCCGTTTGAAAATCTATTTCATTACCTGTCAGTTCATACTCAAAATCACAAGCAAGGGGTTTATCGCGTAATGCGCTAATAAATATTCCTTTTGGCAAAACATCTGGATTTGTAGATATCGCATAAGGTAATTGATTTATATAACCGAAAAGCCCAGCACGCAGCAATGAGTCGATTATTTCTTTCGAAGAGACATCATTAACATTTCTTACTCCAAAATCAACGTATTCCTGATTTTCGTCCAAACTAATAACAACCTGTAAAACCTTTCTTCTTTCACCTCGTACAATTGAAGAAACATTTCCACTGACAGGAGAAGAAAAACCCACTGATGGGAATTGCTTATTGACAAATAAGATTTCACCTGCTTTTACATGTTCACCTTCTTTTACAACAACTTTAGGCTGTATTCCGGGAAAAGAATCCGGGCAAAGCGCAACTTCTTTGCCAATATTGATTTTCTTTTTTACTTTCTCGGCCTTGCCTTTAAGGTGAATGTCTAATCCTTTACGTAATTTAATAACTTTTGTCATAGTGTCAGTTAAAAGAACTGGATATTTTAATTTATTATGGCGCAAATCTACATAAAATCAACGTAAAAAACGAACAAAATTTAAGAAAAGTGTATTATTTACATGCGCAATAACTAATCTAAATAAATCAAAAATTAAAGTTTGTGCTATCCAAACAAATTAATCATACTCATAATACATCCAATGTAAATGTTGTTTATACCATTTTCCATATTTTATTCGTTTATTACAATGAATTCATGTATTTTTGTAGGAAATTTCGAAATGGCTATACCACTTTTGCCTTTAAACATTCATTAAATCATAACGAATATTGAAAACATTAAAGCATATTGTTAATGGGATATTATGGACTGCAATAATTGGATATTGGTCTATAATCATATTTATTCATATACCGTTTATACAAAATTGGTTCGGTACACGCATAAGTAATGCCCTATCAACAAAACTCAACACACATGTAAGCATTGGAAATGTTGACTTAGGTTTTCTAAATAGAATAATTATCGATGACGTTGAAATATATGATCAGACATCAAAAAAGATGATTTCTGCATCACGCCTTGCAGCAAAAATAGACTATTATCAACTAATTAAAAACGGATGTATATATATATCTTCTGCACAGATATTTGGATTTGACGGGAACTTTTACAAAAAGACTAACACTTCAAAACCAAATTACCAATTCGTATTAGATTCACTTTCATCTAAAGATAAAAATAAAAAATCAAATTTAAAGCTAAGTATTAATTCATTAATAATCCGACATGGCGCCATTCGTTATGATATCTATGACGCACCTTATACATCATCACATTTCAATCTCAAACACATCAAATTAAATGACATCAGCGCTCATATTATTATTCCATATTACACACAGGACAGCACCTACATTTCTGTAAAAAAATTATCCTTTAAAGAGTCTTCAGGCTTAGACCTGAGAAAGTTATCGTTTGATTTCTCTTTCAATAAGAAGTGCGCTAAGCTTCATAATTTCAACTTGTCTTTACCTAACTCCAAAATTGAATCTGAATCACTATCTTTAGTTTACAAAACAATTAACGGCAAAATCGACAATAAGACCATCGCTTATTCAGGAGCCATAAATATCAATAGAATTAATTTTTCTGACCTAAAATGCTTTCTGCCTAGGATTAAACATAACATCACGCCTTTATCATTAAAAGCCACATTTACAGGAGCTTACAATAACATTAATATAGAAAGCTTTAATCTGCATTCTATAGATAAAGGATTAGTCTTTATTGGTAATGTCAAGCTAAAAAAAGATAAAAACGGTTTCATTTGGAATGCTAATATCAGAAAGATAGAAAGTTCTGCTGAATGGATTGCACATACTATCAAAGAAATAAATCCAAGTATAAAATTACCTGATTTTATAAATACTATAGGTAAAATCTACTATACCGGCAACACTAATGGACATGATAAATATATATCGATTAATGGCAATTTAAAAACTGACATAGGAAATATTTTAGTCAAATTAAGCAAAAATGTTAACGACATTTATGCCAACATTGATACAGATAATATTAATTTGGGCAAATTGTTTCCCAATAAGCATCTTGGGCAAATCTCATCAAAAATAACAGTTAAATGCAATAACATATCAAAAACAAATAAAAACATATATATTGATGGCATTTTTCCAATATTTGAATATAATAATTACCAATACAAGAATATACTTGTAAAAGGATTATATGACAAAAATATATTTGATGGCCTTTTCAAACTGGATGACCCCAATGGACAAATAAACATTGAAGGCAGACTATCAACAGATATATCAAAAGAAACATCCATAATTGCATCTGTCAGAAATTTGAATTTGTCAAAACTTAATATTACAAATAAATGGAAAGATACAAAATTCAATTTTGATATAAACTCAAACATAACTTATAATCATCAAAATATAAATCCGTTTAATGGTAATTTAGCCATAAAAGATTTCACAATGGTTTCCCCATCTGATTTATATACAATCAAAACAATAAGCTTAAATGCTTGTAAAGATTCCATGTCACTGCAAAGCGATTTTGGGAATATCGCTATAAATGGCCAATATAATATTAGCACATTAGCTAAAAGTATAAACAATTTGCTCCATGACAAATTACCGACAATGTTTACGGAGCAGCCTAATGTAGGCAATAAATTTCAAATTAAAGCAAATATATCTAATTCTGAATGGGTTAATAAATTTTTCAACGTTCCTTTAGAGTTAAAAGCGCCGATGAACTTAACCGCTACAATCGATGACGAAAAGAAGACATTTTCAATGTATTGTAAAGCGGATAAAATTATATACAAAAATAATCCTTATGAAAATATCTTCATTAATGCCCATACCCCTAACGATACATTATTATTAGAAGGTAAAATTGATAAAATCATGAACAATGGTCAAAAGTTGTCTCTTGATTTAAATTTAAGTACCATTAACGACAAATTATTAACAGAGATTAAATGGAACAACAATCAAAGTAAGCCTTTTTTAGGGTCGCTAAATGCAGAAACGAGATTTATTAAGAATGATGCAGGTAAGCCAGACATCAACGTTGACATCAAGCCTTCAGATATACTTATCAATGATACCACATGGCATGTACAACCTGCAAGCATAAAATACAATAATGGCAATTTAATGATAGATCATTTTTCTATTGAGCATAATAAACAACATATCAAAATATATGGCATGGCAACAAAGGATTTGTCAGATTCAATCGTTGTCGACATGCAAGATGTTGATGTCAATTATGTATTGAATTTGGTAAATTTTCATTCTGTCGACTTTAAAGGCTATTCAACAGGCAAAGCTTTTATAAAATCTGTTTTTTACGATCCTGAGTTATATGCAAATCTAAATATCAGTCAATTCAAATTTCAAGATGGCCGTATGGGAGATTTAGCTGCCCACGTATCATGGAATAAATCAGAAAAACAAATTGATATCAACGCTATAGCTAAAGATAAAGATAATGTAGAAACCAGAATTGAAGGTTATGTTTCTCCTGACAGGAATTATATTGATTTAAACATTGGTGCAAGGAATACAAACATTGAATTTCTTGAAGGCTTTTGTGGATCATTTATGAATAATATTATAGCTAATGCAAACGGAAACGTTAGACTACACGGTCCATTAAACAACATTAATCTAACAGGAAATCTCGTAACAAATGGCAGCATAAGAATAATCCCCTTAAATACAACTTATACGTTAATAAACGACACGATACGATTCCGTCCAGACAATATTATCTTTGCTGCAGACACAATAAGAGACAGAAATGGAAATATTGGTATCGTCAGCGGGGCACTCCACCATAAACATTTAACAAACCTAACATACGATTTAAACATAAGGACTCACAACCTGCTGTGTTATGACACACAAAGTTATTCTAATAATACATTTTACGGTACTGCATACGGCACCGGACTATGTACGATAAAAGGAGGTAACGGAAGAATAGACATAGATATAAATATTACTCCGGAAAAAGGTTCCTTTATAGAATATAATGCCGCAAGTCCTGAAACAATATCAGACCAGCAATTTATTACATGGCATGACAAAACGGCAATCAGCCAAACAGTTAGTAAAGACTCTATAGCCAAAGAGTCTGTCAAGGAAGCAGCAGAGATTGACAAACCTTCTGATTTATATATTAACTTCCTCGTTAATATGAATCCAGATGCGACATTACGCGTATTAATGGACCAGTCAAACTATGACTATATTGCTTTAAACGGAACTGGCAGCATTCGTGCCACATACTTTAACAAAGGCTCATTTAACATGTTTGGTACATACCAAATTGAAAATGGTATTTATAAACTTACTATACAAAATATAATTAAGAAAATCTTCCAATTCCAGAATGGTGGCACCATTGTATTCGGAGGCGACCCTTACAATGCATCACTTGACCTTAAAGCCTTATACACCGTAAATAGTGTGCCTCTTTCTGACTTGCAAATCGGCAATAGCTTCTCGAGCAACAACATCAGGGTAGATTGTATCATGAATATTAGCGGTACGCCACAAACACCTCACATCGACTTTGATCTTGACCTGCCAACCGTAAGCAATGAGGCAGAACAGATGGTTCGCACTGTAATTAACAGTGAAGAAGAAATGAATCAGCAAGTTGTATATTTGTTAAGCATTGGACGATTTTATATGCAAGACAACAACAATTCATCAAACCAAGAAAATCAACAGAACCAAACAAGCCTTGCAATGCAGAGTTTGCTGAGCGGAACAATAAGCCAGCAAATAAACTCTCTTTTAGGAAATCTAGTTAAAAACAACAATTGGACATTTGGAGCCAACATTAGCACCGGTGATGAAGGCTTCAACAATGCAGAATATGAAGGCTTATTATCCGGAAGACTATTAAACAACCGTCTGATAATTAATGGACAGTTTGGATATCGCGATAACGCAAATGCTACGACATCGTTTATCGGTGACTTCGATGTGAATTATTTGCTACTTCCAAATGGAAATATATCGCTCAAAGTCTACAATCAAACAAATGATCGATATTTTACTAAATCATCATTAAATACTCAGGGAATTGGACTAATCATGAAAAAGGACTTCAACTCACTAATGGAATTATTTGGACTTAAAAGAAAAAACAGAAAAAGTATTTTACAAGACAAATAATTATCCATTAAATGGAATCGGACATAAAGCAATCCCCCCTATTATGTATTTTAAATAAACAGCCCATCTCTTTCCTATATTGAGACGGGCTGTTTATTTATCTAAAACAATTACAATTCTACTGGAACATATTCTAAATTGAAGACATCTGCAACGGCCTTGTTAGTTACCTTACCTTCAACAATATTCAATCCCTTGCATAAAGCAGCATCATCCTTGCATGCTTTCTTCCACCCTTTATCAGCTAAAGCCAAGGCATACTTCAGTGTTGCATTAGTCAAGGCATATGTTGATGTGTTTGGCACCGCTCCGGGGATATTAGCTACAGCATAATGTACAATTCCATCAACGACATACACAGGATCGCTATGCGTTGTTGGATGTGATGTTTCAAAACATCCTCCCTGATCAATAGCAACGTCAACCAAAACCGTTCCAGGCTCCATTATCTTTAACATATCTTTTGTAATCAAATGAGGGGCTTTATCACCGGGAATAAGCACAGCACCAATAACGATGTCAGCATCCTTAATCTCATTAACGACATTATGATGCGAAGAATATATAGCATTAACATTTGCAGGCATCGTAATTGACAATTCTCGCAGTAAACTTAAAGAAATGTCTGTTATAACCACATCTGCACCCATTCCTGCAGCAACACGTGCTGCAGCCTGACCAACAATTCCACCACCAAGGACTACTACTTTAGCCGGACGCACACCAGGCACTCCGCAAATGAGTTTACCCTTACCGCCTTTGGTCTTCTGTAGATAATATGCGCCGTTAATTGTCGCCATTCGACCGGCAACTTCACTCATTGGTGTCAACAACGGAAGTGAATTATCATCTAATTGTACGGTCTCGTATGCAAGACATACGCTTTCACTTTCAATCATTGCCTCTGTTAATTTCTTATCACATGCAAAATGGAAATAAGTGAAAACCAGTTGCCCTTTTCGTATAAGTTTATATTCCGATTCTATTGGCTCTTTAACTTTAACTATCATATCAGCAGTCTGATAAACATCTTCAATAGTCGGCAATATGGTTGCTCCTACATTTTCATACATTTCGTCTGAAAATCCACTATTTACACCCGCAGTATGTTGAACATATACAGAATGGCCATGTTTTACTAACTCTGATACACCAGCCGGAGTCATACCGACCCTACTCTCGTTGTTCTTAATTTCTTTTGGAATTCCGACTTTCATAATAAATAGGTTTTAAAGTTAAAAAATTAATTCAATGGCAAATATAAGAAAAAGAATGATATACACTTAGAAAAAACAAAATATTTATACATGATTTTTACATAAAATAAATTATAATTTCTTTTATTTTAATTTGCAAAATAAAATTACATTACATTTTTGCAACTTTATTTAAGCGTAGAAAGAACACTTTAATGTTATTATTTATTATTTTTTAACCACAGAACAGTACAACGTATTGATATTTTTTGTAATTTTGCAGCGTTTTCAGAAACAATCAAGCTATTGGCTTGAAAATCAGGTACTTACAAAATATAAGGCAAATAGATGAGACAATTAAAGATTCAGAAAAGTATTACCAACCGTTCAAGTGAAGCCTTGGATAAATATCTTGTAGAAATAGGTAGAGCTCCTTTAATTTCAATTGACGAGGAAATAGAGTTAGCTCAGAAAATAAAGAAAGGCGGACCTGAAGGCGAACGGGCTAAAAACAAACTTGTAACAGCAAACCTGAGATTCGTTGTATCTGTGGCTAAACAGTATCAACATCAGGGACTCACATTAACCGACCTTATAGATGAAGGTAATATTGGTCTGATTAAAGCAGCTCAAAAGTTTGACGAGACTCGCGGATTTAAATTTATCTCTTATGCAGTATGGTGGATTCGTCAAAGCATTTTGCAGGCTATTGCTGAACAAAGCCGTATTGTCCGCCTGCCATTAAATCAAGTTGGCTCTCTAAATAAGATCAATCATGAAATAAACAAGTTCGAACAGGAAAACCAGCGTCATCCATCTGTTTCAGAACTATCAGAAGTAACAAAACTTGATGAAGACAAAATTGGCCAATCTTTAGCAGCTGACGGTCATCATGTTAGTATTGATGCTCCATTTCAGGATGGTGAAGACAACTGCATGCTTGACGTAATGCCTAGCGGAGATGACAGCCGAACAGACAGACACGTTGATCATGAATCAATGGCACTAGAGCTTAATACAGTATTAAGCAAAGTTCTGAAAGAGCGTGAAATAACCATTATACGCGAATGCTTTGGTATCGGATGCCATGAGAAAGGTCTTGAAGAAATCGGTGACCAATTAGGTTTAACACGAGAGCGCGTACGTCAGATTAGAGAAAAAAGTATCGCGAAATTGCGTGAAAGTGGAAATGCAAAAATATTAATAAAATATTTAGGATAAGCATATTTTTCACACTAATAATATTTTAATGCCAAAATAGGAGATTAATATATTTACTCACTATTTTGGCATTATTATTTACAACTACCCACCCTATCATTTTTACATAACTATAGTCAAAACAAAAGTCAATGGTTTCCATTATAAAACTCAGTGTATTTCAAGATAAAACTCACTGAATTCAGCCCCATAAACCTATGGTTTTTAATCTAAGTCACAATATAGTCAAATGTCAGTACTTTAGACGAGTAAATTACAGTACGACATCATGCCGGAATAAGAAAATTAATAACTTCTTGTTCAACAGTAATTTTATATGACCCGACCGGTGTTTTCATTAACCGACCGTCAATACTCACCATTGCCTTAACCGCTTCATTAACAATAATTTCTCTAGTTCTATAAGGATGTACGCTATGATGATTGAGAAATTTACCTGTAAATAACAAATAAAATCCTTCAAAAAGCTGTGTCATCTCCGGATGGTAAACAACAGAAACATCAAGGAGACCATTATATGGAACAGCATTGGGAGTTTGCCCATAACCAGACGCATTCCCAATACACACTGTCATAATTTTCCTTTTAATAATATCCGAATTAATTTTTAACGACATTTTATAATCCAAACGTTGAAAAATCATCAAAATTAATGAAAACAGAAAAGACAGTGTTCTGGAGCCAAAAAGTCTGTGTGTGCGCTGCCTCAAGTTCATTATTGCCGAAATGAGTCCAATATTAACGCAATTCAAGAAGTATCTATGACAAATATCTCCTTCTGAGTTTGTATAATGAATACAGCCCAAATCAATTTTCCTAACACG